>Ga0209777_10000027_pt1 | contig 249496 bp, 232 predicted proteins | sample FrelakmetHBP12HB_FD_187147 | JGI IMG/M metagenome (GOLD analysis project Ga0209777, IMG submission 187147) | Freshwater lake sediment microbial communities from the University of Notre Dame, USA, for methane emissions studies -HBP12 HB (SPAdes)... | ecosystem: Environmental > Aquatic >...
CGTTTGCCAAATCGGTCAGCGGTGGGTCCCTATCTCGGTGATGTCTCAGCCCATCAAAAACCGATTAATGGGTCCGCATTTCGGTGGATTCGGTGGAGGGTGGGTTCATCCTTAACCGGTGATAGCACACAATGCTATGCTCAGTTACTTAAAAAGTTGGAAACGTCATACCAAGGGTCGTCTGCTTGGAGACATTACCGATGAGAAGATAGAAGCAAAGATTTACCATCTCCGGAAGAACATGGAGTTCAGTCAGTGAGCATCGATTCACCTGGACATCTTGGTCTTTCATGCGGTATCTCAGGAGTTGGGTGCTGACTCCTTTTTTTGTTGTCATTGGGGGGGTAATATCATGATCGGTGGATTAAGGAGGTTATCTGAGCGGCTATCAAGGACAGGAGTTGGAGGGAAGATCAGCTAAAACGAAAAAATGTTTTGTTAGACGGTATTTCGCAGATTTTGTACCCTCGAACATCTGATACTCCAATTTTTCAATTTGACAAATTTTTTCAATCCTTCGAGAGGACGTTCCTTTCAGAGGTCACCCGCCAGGTCCCGTTGAGATGGTAAAGAACGAAGCAGTTCAGCAGGGTATGAACCTGGAGAAAGAAAACGATCTTTTGAAGCAGCAGTATGTTATCCAGGAGAAGGTGACCGAGTTGGTCAAGAGAGAGGACGAAGTCTACCGGACTGTTTCCGAGAATGAGAAGGAGCTTTCCCATAGGGCGTTAAAGCTGGCGAAGGTTGGCAAACCTAAATCGAACTGGGGGCTACAAAGGTTACCGGACTGGCCGCTTTTATCTTAGGGTTCTTGACAGGGAGATAATGGTGTTCACGCACAAAATCCAACTCAATTCCTGTAGGCTTGAGCAAAAGGGCCGAGATTCGTTGATTTCCAACTTTCTGTGATTACTACGAACAACCGCCGCAATGGGGACAAAACATAAAGTTTGGCATTTTCGAACACTCCCGAGCCGAAAGCAAGCAGGATATAAATACCTCTTCCAATGTACCTGAGCAACTTAGCTACTGCCAAAAGCAAGCCATCTAGAAAAAGTGGCCCTGTCTGCTTCTTTGTTGCCTTGTATCAATTCTTCCAGGCGCATCAGATTAACTGGACGGAGAATTACTTTGGCGCGGCCATCCCCGTACAGTGGGTCACGAATTTCAATTCTGGCCTCCTGCGCATTCACATCCGTGGTTGGGTACAGAATTGCTGCGGTGGCACCGAACTGCTGACTTAGAGCATAGATAGCCAACTGATACAACATCTCGCTCGGAAGCTCCTTGGCCCACAAATCCCGGTACTTCGCATCCATGATCGAAACCACATGTAAATTCTTCAAAATAACGTAATCAGGACGAGGTTCTGGTGCTTTGCGGCTTTTAGGGTTGTGACCAGGCACGTATGACATCATCCCTTTTAGCCGATATTCGTCCCAAACCGTGTAACCTTCCAAATTTTCTCTCAAGAACCGGGAAAGCAACGCCTGAAAAAAGCGGTTCATATCAAATAAAAATCCTGGTAGCTTGATATCTGGCTGGTCATCATTCAAAGCTATTCCTTCGGATTCCATTAGCATCTCAATAATTGTGATAGCCGGTCTGTATGCGGCGGTCAATCTATCTCCCTCTGCATGTAAGCGCTTCAGCACATCGCCGGTCAATCGAACACGGGAGACACTTCTTTGAAGTGTCGAGGCCAACCTTCGTAAACGGGTTCGTAATAATAAATCGTCCGTCAGCCCGACACCTAAATGCAACCCTTCGAGTAAAACCTGATTAACCCGACAATCTTCGAGACGCGGATGATGGATGCAAGGCAACGCCGCCCGCATTAATCCTCCCAGGTGCACCAGTTCCCGAAAGTCAATTCTCCCTCTCGGGCTGGAAAGAACTTGGTCCAATCTCTGATATTTGCGATGAAGCCCCCGTGATAACAATTCGGCAGCTTCAGCAGCTAATTGATGGATTAACAGGTCCTGAAATGTCAGGGTATTTTCACCGTATTCAACAAGTGAAAAGAAGGTAAGATTGCGGAGGCCATAAGCATAGCGTAGAAGATTCAGTAATGGAGTACCGGTAATCTTGGGTTCAACCGTGATTCGCAAGTTCCCTAGTTTGATACTTCCAACATAGGAAAATGCCTTCACCGATATACCCTCTTTAAGCTCAATCACCTCTAACTTACCTGACCTCGATAAATTGTCAGCGTCGCGCCGAACAGATGGCTCTCCTTCAAGGAATACCCGTTCGAGTTGCGTCCCAGGATCAGGCAGCCGGCTTTCCCATTCTGAGAGCGTAACAGATAATCCACTCATAAGTAATCTCCTTAAGTCGGCTTACTGCCATCCTCGGTATCTTTTTCATCATTCTCTTCAAGATTGCCTTCTGCCTCTACCGGCCCGGAAGTTACAGCAGGTGCTGAGGTAACGATCACAGGGCAACGCTCTAACAGGGCCTGAACCAAGTCGGTCCGGCGGGAGGCATCAAATAATTCGTGGCGGATTCGTTGGCCACTCTCGTCCACCAAGCCCTTGCCCAGGATGTTTTCCAAAGCCCTATAGTCTTCATAGCAATATTCTTCTAACAGTGGAACAATGTCCTCCTGGACAATTCTAATAAACTTAGCAAACTCAGCAATTGGCTGGCTACCATCAAGTAGATAAGCATGACCAACCTGCAAATTACGAGCATCGCGCCCAATATGATCGCAAATACGCCGGTTAAGCGCATCGAGCCATGGCCCCAATGGAATACCCTCTATAACCACGTTTCCTAATACCGAACTATCTGGCATTAATTCGACGAAGCCAAACCGACGTCGTAGCGCAGTATCTAATAAAGCAATGGATCTGTCTGCTGTGTTCATTGTTCCTATTACGTGCACATTGGGTGGAACGTGGAATGGTAAACCGGAGAGAGGAAGGAGAATCGACATCCCTCGCTTGTCTTTTTCCAATACGGTCAATAGTTCTCCGAAAATTCTTGGGATATCGCCGCGATTGATTTCATCAATGATCAAGTAGAATCTGTCTTTAGGGTTTTCTTGTGCATCAGCACATAATTTTTTAAATACGCCATCGCGCCTTTCGAAGGCTAACTGATTATTTTCAGATACGGGTTTGTACCCCTCAAGGAAATCTTCATAGCCATATGCCGGATGAAAGGTACACATACGAACCAATCCGTCGGAACCCTGATTGGTTCCAACAATGACCACCCTTTTATCGTCTGACAGCTGAGTGAAAGCAATCCCAAACGTATAATATGCTGCCAAATCGCAAGCGGTGCTACGCGCCCAGAAAGTCTTACCAGTTCCAGGTGGGCCATATAGGATCACTTGTCCTTTGCGTTCAAGCACAGATTGAATACGGCCTGCTACCCCTTTCAATTGGGGTGAAAATGATTTCTTAAGAGTCGATCCCGCCGGGGGTTCTTGTATAACCGTTATAGGTGGGGCCCCAATTATTCGTCTCTCAATCTCTACAAGGTTCTTGACTTGCCTGACCTCGTGGAGGGTAGTCCGTAACCCCTCTGGATTAAGGATTCTCCATTCCTCCAACTGAAGCCATTCAACAGGGCGACGGTGTGGGAAATCAGAGGCAGGATCGAATGTATATTCTCCAATGACTCTTCCTATACCCAAGACTGTCGCGCCGTCCGAGGCTAAAACCAGATCACGTTTGCCGATAGCTACTACAAAATTGAAAACTTGCTGAGTTTGCCTACCTACATTTTGTGGTGTTCCGGGAAAATTGGATTCCATCTTGGCTCGGACTTCTTCCTTAGACTCCCTGCTGTACGTCAACCCCTTGAGGTCTCCAAGTTCTGCCCAACCTACCGCTACACAATTGCCATCGCGCATGAGCGCCCAACGATTTCTCGGTTGGGTACTGTCACTCGTTCCAATACGCCAGTAGCGATATGGGCTTCCGTCTATATTCCAAAGGATTGTTGTCAAATGGTTGATTGGCACATCCAACTCTTTTGCGATGGCTACATAACGACCCGCCGCAATATATCTTCCATCCCCTTGAGGTGGCTCTTGCAGCAGCTTGATTAGATAAAATCTCTGATAATCGGGATTATGGAAATCGTCCAGTTTCTCAGGATACAGCATATAGAAATATTTGTGCCCCCAAGAAGAATTGCCGACATCAGGAGCCAATCGGTCCATGTCTTGCTGCAGGGTCGCATAATCTGAATCACTTCCATTTACCGGTAATCGCTCCAATAACTCAGCACCCTTGAGGAGTTGATCACGATGATTGCGGGCGATCTGGATCGCCTCCTGCGTCGATAATTCCTGCTGGTTTTGCGGGCTTCCCTTCATCCAGACTCCAGTTTCCTTCCGCCGATAGATTCCGAATTTGAGTGCACTGCCCCCTGCAATGCTCCCAAACATTATTCCTGGAAGTTCTTCGTCGTTTTTAAACTCAAGCCAGTAGACCAGGCTGTCTCTCTTGCTATGATTATGAATTGCTTCTAGGAGTGCCTCACCATCAAGATTCTTCAATCTCTCAGGGCCGAATCGCTGCCGAAACGTTTCGTAGAAAGCCCCTAATTGAGCTTTGGAAAGAAATTTCCCCTGACCGTTTAGCCCAGCTTGGACTTTCTTCAATTCCGTAACAATTTTCCCGTCCATTATCATGTTTTACTCCTTATGGGATATTCACATTTAGCTGTCATAAACAAATTGTCAGTCCTTTTGAATTCTACCTGGCCTGATCGCCAAGTTCGCACTAAAAAAGCCTAATAAGTCCACCCGGTTCACCATCTGCTTTAGCTCCTTCCCCACCTTGAAAAATGGAAGCTTCTTTGCTGGGACATCGGCAGTCTTCCCTGTCTTAGGGTTTCTCCCTTTGTAGCCTCCATAATTTCTCACCATGAAGCTCCCAAATCCTCTGACCTCGATCCGTTCCCCTCTCCCCAAAGCTTCCTTCATCCCATCGAAGAGAAGGTCTACAATGACCTTGGCTATCCTCAATTGAATATTCTCTTTTGCTGCCAGTTTTGTGATGAGATTGGCTTTTTTCATCGATTCTCCAAAGTGCTCCCTGTCTTACGACTGGAGAGATATTTACTCGCATAGACATCTATGTATATCCCAATTATAGGTTCCCTTGGAGATCCGCTGCCATTCCGTCCATTCACTCGCCTCCATTTTGTTAAGAGGGTCCAATATCGGAGTTCCGTTCTTATCATAATCAAAATTCTCTATTAGGCGGGCGAGCCTATTTAGACAGTCTATCTCAATGAGAACTAAGGTATGATCCCAGTTTTCAATTCTCTTTGTTGAAGATCCCTCCTCTCTTCTCGTATTTATCTCACCATTGCGGGCCTTTTGTGTAAGAATCGCTTTAAGCCATACCCGAACTGTATTTCCTGGGAGATAGTTTATACTTTGTCGGTCAACATAAGTGGTTGTGTCCTCATTCTGCCATACAAGCTGGCAATTTCTCTTTATGAGTTCCTTTGAATTTGGCGGTTCGGTTCGTTTTGTAGTAGGGATATTCTTCGGTTCGTGGATAGCAGCCTGCCTAAGGGAGCTGGTGCACCCTACCATAAAGATCATCAAGGCCCCCAATAGAACTCTTTTCATAAGCTCTCTCCGTAGCGGGTAATCCGTAGTGTAAGACTTTATCAAATTCCTTGAAAAAATCAACAGAAATTTCGGTGCTCTTCTGCTCCTTCCTAATCCCCTTACCACTTTCCCCTGACTACCTATGAGGACTCCCACAGATTCCAGTCCCCATGGACCCGTCAGAATCGAGCGAACAGCTGTTCGTTTCCTCCTCCTTTGGGATTGGAGATCGTTTGCGAAGAAATCCTCGACGACGTGATCCTGGAGCATCGCAGGCGCCAATATCAATCAAAAAGGTAAACCTGGGAAAATGGAGGAGAAGGTGTCAGGAAAGAAGATGATTGAGTTGGGTTCGGAGGGGTGGTTTCGGTCACCTCCATGCTATTCGATTCTCCCCCATATCTCGTGTTGAAATAATCAGCGACCACAAGATTTCGGGATGGCTGACAATGAAAAAACTAAATGTCTTTTCAATACCTTACGTTAGGCCAGGTTGGTCACAATCTTTCTTAAGAGGATGTGGAAAACTTGTTGAAATTAGAGGGAAAATCGTTTCAAACGAAAAATTGCATTTTAGCACCCCCATTCGCAGAAATTGTGACCTCGAAATTCTGAAAATCCAATTTTTCCAATCTCACAGTGTTTTTCAATCCTTCGAGAAGCCGTTCCTACCAGAGGTCACACCATTCATGTTTCAGGATAGATTCCGACGCATCCCTCGTCGCACTCACCGGTGATTTGGAGTTCAGCTTGACAACTAAACAAATGTATAGTATTTATCTGAACAGAAGAGCATGGATGCAGAGAGCGACCTATGGAAAAAACGGTTCTTCCCTTTAGTCAGGTTCTGGAACAGAAAATCCTGGATTGGAAAAAGTTTCGATGGGCATTGCGAAGAGAGGATCAACTGGTCCTTGATCAACTCTTTGAAAAGGCGAGACTCCATGTTGAAGCTGGGAGTGAATCCTTAAGACCTTGGCCTTTTGAAACAATCCTGATCTCCATACTCCTGGAACATGAGAAGGCCTTGGCTGAGTTGAAATTAAAAATAAAGGTCTATAAAAAGCGGGATGGGTAGGGATTGTCATCATTGACTTGACCGGCGGTTTTCAGTCAACCACCCACCAGAGATACCAACCTACCACGCTCCTGTAAGACCTCAATGGATGATTTTTGAAGTGCTGACTTCAAGATAAACTTCCCCCTCTTGCTTCCTCTCGGTTTCTCCCGTATACTACAACTATCTGAAATTAAACCCATTTCCAAAAGAGGAGGGAACAAATGGCAAAGAAACCCATGACAAAGGCCCAGATCGTAAACCATTTTGCTGAGAAATTTGAGCTACCCAAGAGATCGGCATCAAAGGTGATTGAGGAAATGTCAGCTTTAGCCGTTTCTGAAACCAAGAAGACTGGGTCCTTTACCATTCCTGGAATCGGAAAACTGGTTCTGAAGAAACGGAAGGCAAGAAAGGGGAGGAATCCAGCGACCGGCGAAACGATCAAGATTCCTGCAAAGACGGTTGTGAAGATGCGGATAGCCAAGGCATGTAAGGAGGCGATTGTTCCGGGGAGGGGGAAGTAGCAGAGGGGTTTGGAGGGTCGGAGAATTGGAAATCTCAGGCCACTTTTTGAGGAGGGTTCCCTGTGACAGATTTGTGACAGAACCGAATCAAAAAGGGTCAAAAAGACTGGAATAGACAGAAACTGAGTTAACCTTAATTTTTCAATAGCTTACGGGAAACCAGACCAATTTCAAGGGGTTAGAAAAATCCGCATTTAAATTTCAACAAAATTGTTTTCCCTCATTTTCTCTCTCCCTCACCCTTCCAGGCCGAAAGAAAGACCCTGAACCGTTCAGCGGTCCCGGGAGGCAGGTTGAGGAAGTGGGTCCCCGCAGGAATCGCCTCCTCTGAAAACTGAGGGTTCATCTCTCGGATCTGTTTATAGAAGGACCCGACCGCTCTTGCCACCTCAACAAGGGAAAGGGGCTGTGAGATCTCGATCTGGATCCTCTCAACCACGAGAGGTTCGTAGCATTCCTTTTCGTCGAGAGAAAAGCCGTATTTCGCAGGATCCGAAAGGATGATCTTGGCCACCACGATCTTGTAGACGTAGCGCTCTGTCTCCATGGGAAGGTCGAGATGGTAGTAGTCGTTGACGCCCTGGAGTTTGATCTCTTTTCGCACCCTGTTTTCTCCTGCGTTATAGGCAGCCATCGAGAGGGCCCAGTTACCGAATTCCTCATGGAGGCTCTTCAAATAGGTGAGGGCGCCTTCTGTTGCCTTAAAGAAATCGAAGCGCTCGTCGACGCCCCGGTTCTTCTTCATCTCATATCTTTCTCCGGTCGAGGGGATGAACTGCCAAATTCCCGCAGCCCCTGAAGAAGAGATTGCATAGGGGCGGAGGGCGCTTTCCACGATGGCCACGAATTTCAGGTCATCCGGGAGGCCCATTTCTTTTAGCTTCATCTCGATATGAGGGAAGTAACGGCGGGCCCGCTTCATCCACAGGAGGACCTGGGCCTCACTGCCCAGTGCCAAAAGGAACTCCCGGTCGAGATTCTCCCAGGCGTCCCGGTCTTCCAAAGGAATCTTCTCTCCGCACAGAGAAACCTCCCGGGGGAGCTTGTAATCCGAAAGGGGAGGACGGATCTTCAGGCTCCGAATCCCTTCGATCTCTTCTCCCAGTTTTTCCACTTCTCCGCGGAGGATCGAGATATGGGATCCCAGAGGCCTCACCCTTTCCATCTCCCACTGGAGGGAGGAGAGGGATTGCTCCATCATCCTTAAATGCTCCACATCGGAACGGAGTCCAGAGATGGCCCTTTCCACACTGCGCACCCTTTCCATATCCGTTCGTAGCGAAGCGATCGATTTTTCGAGCGTTCCCAATTGCTCCATTTCTGAGCGCAGGGAAGCGATGGACATCCTCAAGGCCTTCATCTCTCCGATGACTTCCTCATACTTTTTCGACGATTCATCGGAACCGGCTGCCTCCTCGGACGCCTTCGTGAAAGGCACGTTGCTTGCGCAACCGATAAGAAGAAGGCAGGCCACGATCACACCGCTGGCGACTCTCACACTGGTCATCTCCTTTAACCTCCACCCTGATACTCGCTTGGTCGTTTCGCCGGTTAGCCGACTACCCGACTTCAAGACCACCTGATGATACGGCTACATGACTGTATGAAATATCATTGTCAAAATACCACAATCGGATTCGTTGATGCAAGTGACCTTTTTCCTTCTGGCCTTCCGTTTCTTCCGGACACGGTGTTATAATGTCGCCATGAGACTCCTTCCGCAGAGACTCTTCCTCATCCTGATCCTTACATCATTGCTATCAGGCTGTATGAAAGGGGTTCACCGTCCGGGCTGGATTTCGAACATCCCCGCGGCAAAGGATGCCCTTGGGCCGGAGGAGATTTTTCAACTCCCGGGTGGGGAGAAAACTTCTTTCGGTCACCTCTTGGAGGATTTTCAAAAAGCCCGGATCGTCTTCGTGGGAGAAAACCATGACCAGATCGAACATCATCAGATCGAGCTGAGGATTCTCCAGGAGCTCTCGGACAGGGGGAAGGATCTGGCGGTCGGCATGGAAATGTTCAAGAGATCCCAGCAGCCCATTCTGGACCGCTGGAGCCAGGGACTTCTCGCGGAGGAGGAGTTTCTCCGGGAGGTGGACTGGGAAAATACGTGGGACATGGATTACTCCCTCTATAAGGGAATTCTTGACGAGATCAAGAAACGCCGCATCAAGCTTCTCGGTCTCAATGTGGAGAAGGACCTGACCCGCAAGCTGGGACAGAAGGGGATCCGGGGTCTCTCGGTCCAGGACAGGGAGAAACTTCCTCCCATGGACCTTTCCGATCGCGGTCACCGAGCCTATATCCGGACTGTTTACGAAGGACATCATGAGGGTCTCGCAAAGAAATTCGGATATTTTTACGAGGCCCAGTGCCTCTGGGACGAGGGGATGGCAGAGGCCCTATCGGAGTTCCTGAACTCTTCCGAGGGGCAAGGAAAGAGTGCGCTGGTCTTCGCCGGGAGCAGCCATATCGCTTTTGGCTTCGGGATACCCAAGCGGCTATACCGCAGAGTCCCCGTCGAAATGAAAACGGTCATCCTGAAACAGTGGAGAAAGGAGATCAATGGAGATCTCACCTTCTCCAGGGCTACTTCCCCACTGGCCGACTTCATCTGGATCACAAAGCCCAACCCTCCCGAGGTGAAGAGACCCCGAATTGGCGTTGTGCTTCAAAAGAAGGAAGGGTCGGGGGGATTGTGGATTGAACGGGTCATCCCGGAGAGCCCTGCCGAGAAAGCCGGCCTCATCCCTGGCGACCAGCTCCTCGCTGTCGAGGGAAAGGAGATCACCGAGGTCAAGGAGATTCACGATGTTCTCGCCGAGAAGGGCTGGGGGAGCGATATCACGTTTGTCATTCTTCGGGAAGGCGCAAGAAGGGAGATCAAGGTAACCCTTCCCGCCCTTCAGGAGTAGGTTCTTCTAAACAAGACTTCCGGAAGGCAGGATGCCTGGACATCTGCCGAACCAAATGGGGAATCGTCGGTAACAATACGCGGGCAGGACAAAGGAGGTCAGCATGAAAGATCTTCAGAAGAAAGGCTTCCGTACTCGGGCTGTCCATTCGGGGGAGCGAAAATCCCACGGCGAATGGACGCCGGTGGCGACCCCGATCTATTCGACGGTGGGATATCTCTATGAAAGCATGGACGACCTCGATGCCGTCTTTGGCGGCCAGAAGACGGGCTATGTCTACACCCGCTACGAGAATCCAACGGTAACGGCCTTTGAAGAGGCCATGGCTGAGATTGAGGGAGGCGAGGCCGCTCAAGCCTATGCCTCCGGCATGGCTGCCGTTCACGCCGCCCTTCTGGCTGCCGGTCTTCGGACCGGCGCCGCCATCGTGACAACCCTCGATCTCTATGGGGCCACGACGACCCTTCTCAAAAGACTCTTTTCGGAAATGGGGGTTACGATTCGCCTGGTCGATATCACCGACCTCGGGGCGGTCGAGGTTGCCCTCGCGGAGACCCGTCCCGCCATCCTGCTCGCCGAAACCATTTCCAATCCCCTGATGAAGGTCGCTGATGTGCCCTCTCTGGCCGGCCTCGCCCATCGCTACCACGCCCAGTTCCTTGTCGATAACACCTTTGCTTCGCCTTGCCTGTTCAATCCCATCCCCCATGGCGCTGACTACACCATCCACAGTGTTACCAAGTATATCGGCGGCCACGGGGATGTAACCGGAGGTGTGGTCGTCACCTCTTCCGAAAACCGGCGAAAACTAAACGAGCTCAATAAACTGGTTGGGGGAATACTCGGACCTTTTGAGGCGTGGCTGGCCCTCCGGGGGTGCAAGACCCTTCCTCTCAGGATGAAGCAGCAGTCCGAGAATGCGATCCGCGTGGCCGAATGGCTGGCCTCCCATCCCGCGATCGCAAAGGTCAATTACCCCGGCCTCCCGGGCCATCCTCAGCACGATGTGGCGAGCCGTCTTTTTGGAGATCTCGGTTTTGGGGGAATGCTCTCTTTTGAAATTCGAGAAGGGGACCGCGCCATGGCCTTCCGATTCATGGAGGCCCTCGATCTCTGCCTCGCCGCGACTACGCTTGGAGATGTATACACCCTCGTCCTCCATCCGGCGACCTCTTCACACCGGAGTCTCTCTCCCGAGGAACGCGCCAAGATCGGCATTCGGGACGGGCTGGTGCGCCTCTCGGTTGGAATCGAAGATGTCGGCGATATCATCTCCGACCTGAACCAGGCACTGGCTGTCCTGTCTGTTTAATGGCTGTCACCCCCCTCTTCCTACCAGTCGGATTTGATGCCGATCCTTGTTCTTACTTCATCCATCACTTCCACGGCGATGGACTTACAGCGATTCTCGCCGGACTTCAGCACGTCGATAATATATCCCGGCTTGCTATTGATCTCCCTGACCCGGTCCTGGATGGGACCGATCTCCGCCATCATGTTTTTGTACAGTATTTGTTTGCACTCAATACATCCGATCCCTGCTGTGCGGCACCCGTGATCGACCAATGAGATGTCTTCGGGCTTCGAGAATGCCGTGTGCATGGTGAAGATGTTACAGTGTTCCGGATGGCCAGGATCGCTTCGACGCTGTCGATGTTCACACGTCATTGCCGTTCTCAGCTTTTCCCAGATCACTTCAGGAGGATCGAGGAGCCCGATGGCATTGTTCAGGGATTTGGACATCTTCGCCTGTCCATCGGTCCCGAGGATCCGCGCAGCCGTTGTAAGCAGGACCTTGGGTTCTGGAAAAGTACCTCCGAAGCGAGCATTGAATTTCCGGGCGATCTCCCTCGAAAATTCGACGTGCTGTATCTGATCTTCGCCTACGGGCACATAGCCGGCCTTATAGATAAGAATATCTGCCGCCTGAAGCACCGGATAGTCCAGGAGACCGACGTTAATATTGTCCCGATGCTGCCTCCCTTTCTCCTTAAACTGCGTCATCCTCTCGAGCTCCCCTACCGGAGTGACAGAGTTGAAAATCCATGCCAGTTCGGTATGTTCATGCACATGGGACTGAACGAAAACGATGCACTTGTCCGGAGTGAGCCCGCAGGCAACGAGGATCGTGGCTGTTTCCAGGATCCTCCTCTGTAATGCAGCCGCATCGTATTCAATCGTGATGGCGTGGTAATCGACTACACAGTAAATGCAATCATACTGGTTGACCAGATGGGCCCAGTTCCGGATCGCGCCGACATAGTTCCCGATATGAATCTCGCCGGATGGTTGAATCCCGCTGAAGATACGATCCATAGCTTCCTTCCTCCGTCAGTTAAAAAATCGCAAAGCGCATGGGACATAGCGCATAGCATAATCAAATCACCCCGGATGAACCATCCTTTTCCCCACCGCAGCTGTGATGGAAATTCGCAAAGCCTGCCCCGAACCCTGTATGGAGACGCTCTGCAGGGGGCGTCTCTACGGTTTTTCAAAAAGGAAGTGGGCTTCTTCACATCTTCTCTACCGTTGCACCAAAGAAACCCATCCCCTTCCTATTGGTGGAGTCTAAGTAAACCTGCAGGAATTCGCCATTGCAGGTCGACGGAACATGGATCACCCGGACCACCTGTTCCGAGTCTTTCACTTCGGGTACGATCTCCTTCAGGACATTTTGAGAATTGACCAGGAAACTCTCGTTGAAGACCGCTCCGGGGTCGTCCGGAAAGAGCGGAACGATAACAATATCCGCTTCCACCAGGTCCTGGAAGAAGTGTGTTCCATACGAGACCTCGGGCGTGTATCCGTCCCGGGCAAAGGCGATCTCCATCAGCAGCTTTGCATTATTGATATTGGCATAGGTCACCCGGACTCCGAGGTTGATGTCATTGCTCCCCCAGCGACCCGGGCCCATCAGGGCAAACCGCTTCTCCTCAAGGTGGTTGTTGAGAAGGTTCACGACACTGGCGATCTTCATCTTCTCTTCATAGGTACGAAGACCGTCATAGGCCCGCGGGTTAACATAGACGATATATTCCAGATCGGGAACGATGGAGTTAGAAAGTCCCACGTGGGTCGTAAAAAGAATTCGTTCTGGCGCAATACTCTCCGGTATGACGACTCTCTCCACCTCCTTTCGAGTCGAAAGCGAACGGCATTGGAGGAGATAGAGTTTGTTCTCATCCCATGCAAATTCGATGTCCACGGGCCTTCCATAAGCAGCTTCAACTCTGGACATCACCTTTTTCACGAGAGGAACAAAGGAGCTCTTTGTCAAGAGATTCTCGAACGTGAGGCACATCTCTGCGCCTTTGAGGTTCTGCGTCTTGAACATGGGAGCCGCTAAATGACCCTCCTTATCGACCGAAACCGCATGAAAGAGATCCGGATGATCAATGACGGAACTGAGAGTCCGGAAATCGACTGTCTCCATAACCCCCTTCTTCAGATTGAGCACATCCACCTGCTTCTGGGAATACTTCTTGATCTGCTCTGCCGTTACTTCCGGACGAAGCGTAGGATGGCTGAGGGGAACCATGCGCGGATAGTCAGAACCCACCCGATCCACAGCCCGAGTCCCCAATCCGAAAACGAGCCTCACCAATCCTTCTTCTTTCTTAATCTTTGGACTCCAGGCATAGACATTGCGGGAAAACATCACCCCTGAGGCAAAAGGAAAGAAGTAGTCGCCAAAGCGACGCCCAACAACCTTCTGGACCACCATGGCCATCCGTTCATCATAGTCCAGAAGCCCATGATCCCGGCGGTAGAGGATCGGATCAGGCCCAAAAGTGCTGGCAAAGACCTTCTTGAGCCCGGAAACAAAGTTGGTCAGCCGGGTCTCCATGTCTCCCTGATTCGTCAAAAAAATGGACAGATATTTCCCGGAAAAAGCGAGCCCGAAGCTATCCTCCAGCAGGCTCGAGGAACGGATGATCAGGGGATGCTCTCCGATCTCTTCGAGGATCTTTCTGAAATCCTCCATGACCTCCGGAGCAAAAGTGGCATACCTGAATTTCTCCTCGATGCGAAGAAATTCCTTTTCAATGGTCTCCCTGTCCTTGTACTTAAAGGTGTGAAAGAGGTAGAGGTTATTCCGGTCAAGAAATTCCGAAAAGACCCCTGAATTGAGATACCAGGTGTCCGGCACCCGGATAGTCTCCTCCAATTCCGGATCCCACTTTTCGAGGGTGGGCAGAAGGATCTTATGGGCCACGATCATGCCGGCTGCCTTGCCTCCCAGCCGGCCAGGCCGTTTCCGGCTCCAGAGGGTCCTCTGAAGAACACCGTCGATGTCGCGTATAGTAATATGGTTTTTCGCAAGGCTGATAAAGGGAAGCTGGCTCGAAATAAAGCGGGTCGTCAGGGCGACCCGGATTCCCTCCGCCTCCTCACGGGAAATGTAGACTTCTCCCTTCGGGATATCACAGAACTCCCGGAGGGCACGGTAGACCTCCATGGAGGCCGCCTGGTCCCGGTTGACGACCATGCTCAGGGTCTGGCATCTGTCCCTCTTTCGGGCCAGGTTGATATAGTTTTCTATCTCACCGGGGCTAAAATGGCTGGCGAAATAATAATCCGTGAGAGCTTCCAGGTATTCCTGGCGGTTCCCTTCGGTATCAGGGACGCCATCCGCTTTCAATTCATCGACGGCTTGCTGGAAAAGCCTTTCCCGTGTGATCATCCCCCTCTGTTCCAGGACCTCCATGAAGATGCTTCGCATGAGGCCTAACAGATTGGGATATTGGTTCATCTTCTTGTAGAGACGATACGTTCTGAGAAATTCCATGCCAGCCTCTTAGCCTGAAAGGGGTCTTTGCTTTGAAGAGCAACCGTTATTTTATTATTCTAACCTACCCTGCCATAGGGATTCTATTCCTCGTCCGGGACTTCGTCTGGAATCCCGCTTACAGCGGGACTTCGGGGCAGTCATTTTTGTTTCGTAGGGTCGGCGACCCCGCCGACCGGTCCGGCAGGCAGGGTCGCCTGCCCTACGTATAATCTGAAACCAAAAAAGATCGACAACTTTTTGTCGATGTGTATCCGCTAAGCGCCTATTCCCGGAGCGAGTTCTTATGGCCGGGTAGCCGTCCTAAAAATGAATAATCCCTCCGGCCCCTGCTTACGAAGGGGAAACGGAGGGATTACCCATCGCCCATAGATCACCTTACACCCAGCCCCGCAGTTTGCAGGCTTCCGCTACTCTCGCCACGGACACTAAGTAGGCAGCTTGCCTCATGTTCACCTTCTCCCGGACGTACATCTCGTAGACTCCGTGGAACGCCCGGGTCATCTTCTCGTCCAGCCTCTGATGAACCTCCTGCAGGGGCCAGTAGAAGTTGTAGGCGTTCTGAACCTGCTCAAAATAGGATACGGTAACACCCCCGGCATTGGCCAGAAAATCCGGGAGGACAAAGACATTGTTCTGGTGCAGGATTTCATCGGCTTCCGGGGTCGTTGGCCCATTGGCAAGCTCACAGGAGATCTTACACCTTACCTTGTCTGCATTGGAGGCCGTAATGACGTTCTCAAGGGCCGCCGGAAACAGGACGGTGACCTCCATTTCGAGAAGCTCTTCATTGCTGATCGCTTCGGCCTCGGGAAACCCCTGAAGGCTCCCTGTTCTGAGTTTGTAATCCACTACCTGTTTCGGGTCCATTCCCCGGGCGTTATGGATCCCTCCTTTCGAGTCGGAAGCGGCCACGAGTTTCAACCCGAGGATCTCACCTCCCAGGAGGGCCGCGTGCTGGCCGGCATTTCCAAAACCCTGGATGGCCATGGTCTTGCCCTTGAGGTCAAGGCCCAGTATCCTGCTTGCCTCCCGGGCTACGTAGATCCCTCCACGCGCGGTAGCGTCTCCCCTCCCTTCCGATCCTCCGAGGGGGATGGGCTTTCCGGTGATGACACCGGGATGGTGCTCTCCTACCAGTGTCTCATATTCATCCATCATCCAGGCCATGATCTGAGGGGTTGTATAAACATCGGGAGCCGGGACGTCCTTCGATATGGAAAGCACAGGGGCCACCGCCCGGATATAGGCCCGGGCCAAGCGCTGCTTCTCCGCCTCGGAGAGCTCCTTGGGATTGCAGGTCACTCCTCCCTTGCCTCCACCAAGAGGGATATCCACCACCGCCGTCTTCCAGGTCATCCAGGCAGCCAGGGCCCGGACCGTATCGATCGTCTCCTCCGGATGCCACCGGATTCCTCCTTTTGCAGGCCCCCTGGCGGTGTTGTATTGAACCCGGTAGCCATGGAGGATTTTATAACTGCCGTCGTCCATCTGAAGGGGAAACGTAACCAGCAACTCCCGCTGAGGCCATCGCAAAAGCTCGTGGGTAGCAGGATCGAGGCCTAACTTTTCCGCAGCATCGCCGAGTTGTTTCTGTGCAATCTTGAAGGGATTAAATTCTGGCATCGACTCATTCTCCTTTCAGCGTCTGAGATTCACAATTCCATCGTTATTCTACACAAAATTGCTTCGATCTTCAATCCTATGCTTCTATCACGTCTCATCCAGAAAATCCACGAGGACTTGAGCGGTCCTTTCTACGATGCCGGTGCACTTCGCCATCCCTCCCGATTCTAACCACTGGCGCCGCGCTTCCGGGTTATCCAGGCGGCATCCGATGAGGACATGGCATTCACAACTTCCAAACTCCTCTTCGAATCGATCCCAGAACTGATAGGATCTCGTATAAGTCTTTTCCTTTCGGTCTTGATCTTGAGCCTCTCTTCTCCCCATCTTCATTCCGATCACCATAATGGACCCGGTAAACGCTCCACACAGAGACCCTTTCCGGCCAACCCCCGCGCCAAATCCTGTTGCCAACTGTGGCAGGAGCGAATCCTCGATCCCGAGATGTTCCTTGAAACTCAAGGAGATCGATTCGGCTCAGTTAAAACCCTGCTCGAAGTATCCCCGCGCCCTCTCTGAAACGGATTTCAAGGTGCCCTTTTGCCCCATGGCCACTCCTCTCTTAAGCACGATCGTGACAATGCAATTTAACAGAAAAGGGGAGAAAAAGTAAAGCACGACCATTAAGGGGAGAAAAGGCAAAGAAAAAGAATTGACACCGCAAGGGAAAATAGATATAAGAATTCAGGCCCGTGTAACTTTTTGGTATCGTTCAAAAGGTGAGGCATTTCAACAAACCACTCAAAGCAACTCCGGCCCCAAGCAATTTCCCCTCCCCCTTTGATGGGGGAGGGTGAGGGTGGGGGTGAGAATGTTACAAACTTTATTAATAATTTCAGCAACTTCCCCCCTCCCCTTAATCCCCTCCCACGAGGGGAGGGGAGATTTCAGAGGTTTTCTAAAGGGACCGCTTGGTTTGTTCGGCTGTCAAAACATTTATGCCTCACCTTTTGAACGTTACCAAATAATTATGAAAACACTGGACACCGGTTTTCACCGGTGAGACGACTTTTTACGAGACCATGAAAATTCCAATCTCAAATGACCCAAATGGGTTTGCTTGGGATTTGAATCACTGGAAATTATTTTTAGTTTTGGATTTTGGATTTGGAGTTTTCGAGCTTCCCATATTCCCTGAAGATCGTTTTCCGTCTTCCTCTCTCAGAAAGTGTGAATAGTAAACCCCAAAAAGGACGAGAGAGGTCATTGACGAGATGATGAAAGCGATAAACCCAAAGGCAAGGCTCGTTCGCTGAGAGATTAAAGCGGTCGCCCAGCAGACAGACATCCCCCCCAATCCACTCATCATGGCCAAGATCCCCAGGGCTGTGCCGGTCACCTCATGGAACAGCGTTCCTGTGAGGGCCAGTAAAGAAGGAAACACGCCCGAGCAGGCCAGGCCGCTTAGAATGAGCCCGATCCCTGAGGTCCATCCTTCTCCTTTCCATGCAACGATCAAGGTGATCAGAAAGAAAGACAGCAGGGCCAGGATGATCTTTGAATTCTGGATGCGACTGGAAAGCCAACTGCAGGTCAGGCGGCCGATTCCCAGAAAGACCAGTAAGATGGAAAGGGCAATGCTCGCAATTCCGATCGAGAATCCCTTTGCCTCTTTCAGATAGGTCACGGTGAAAAAAAGGAGCGCGAACTGGGCTCCGATGGCCAGAAAACAGACAAGAATGAGGACGATGAAGTCTTTCTGCCCGAGCAGGTTCCTGACCTGGTCCATGCTCACCTTGTTTCTGGCTACGATCTTTGGAGTTCTTGCGAAGATGAAGAAGAGAGAGAGGCAGAAGAGAAAGAGCCCCAGTCCGCTGAATCCGTACTGCCACCTGATCTGGCTGGCTATGAGATGTCCCATGATCAGGGGACCGGTGAGGGACCCCACGGCGAAAAAGACATGGTGAAGATTGAGAATACCCCCTTTCCGCTCCGGGTATAAGCCTACCAACAGGGAATTTGAACTGCTTAGAATCAGTCCAGCTCCGACCCCCATGCACGTCGCGACAAAAAGGGTGAAAGAGTACCGAGGCAAGATACCGAACAGGAGGGCAGCAAACCCGAGGCAGACACATCCTGCCATCAGGACCTTTTCACGGCGCATCCTGTCCGAGAGAATTCCTCCGACAATATTGGTGATCGCAAAACCGAGCTGAAGAAAGGCCGTGAGCATTCCAGCCCTTTCAATACCAATGTTCAGGAAGCTACGGACAGATGGCAGGCTCGTGCCTAAAAAGGTGTAGGACATTCCCACCAGGCCAAGGGCGGTGAAGGTCGCCCCGGTGATCAGTGATCGATTTTGAATTCTCATAGACCCAAGGCTTTTTCTTTGCTTCAGAGACCCGCTCTGGGGTACAACATAATGTAAAACGACGGAGGCAAAAAGTAAAAAATTTTCTAAAAATTGCAATAATTTGCAAAATTTAAAAAAACTTGACAAAAAAAACAGAAATATTACAATCGACTTTAGGAAATTGGTATGATTCCAGCGGAGCGTCGCCAAAAAATTCTTCAATTTATTAAGGAAGGTGGAGCAGCCTCCATCAACACCCTCTCTTCCCTCATGAATGTCTCAGAGGCTACAATCCGGCGCGATCTGGACGAGCTGAGCAAAGATGAATTCGTTATCCGGAGTCACGGAGGCGCAATCAACAGAAACGAAGGAAGCAGCACGGTTTACGAGCCCGGATATCATTCAAGAATTCAGGCCAATATTGATGAGAAGAAAAAGATTGCTTTCAAGGCGGCGGAAAGAGTGGGAAACGGCCTGAGCATCATTCTTGATTCTGGTTCCACAGCTCTCGAGATAGCCAAATGTCTCCATGGAAAAGAGAGATTGACGGTCGTCACCATCGATATCCGGGTGGCCATGGAGTTGGCGAGGCTAAAAGGGGTTCAGGTGATTGTTACTGGTGGGATACTTCGGGAAGGCCTCTATACTCTTTTTGGCCCTCACGCAGAGTCGCTCCTGGACGAGCTGTCGGTCGATCTTGCCTTTCTCAGCGCCTACGGGATTGATGAATCGGGTGTGACGACTGTCAATCCCTTTCAGGTGCCGGTCAAAAGAAAAATGATCAAGGTCGCTCGACGGGTCATTGTGACCGCCGATCACAGCAAGTTTGGGAAGCGCCTTTTCACGCGCATCTGTACCTTTGATGAGGTGGATGAGATCATCACGGACAACAAGCTCGACCCAAAGTATAAGGAGTTCCTGGAAAAGGAAGGTCATGTGAAGATTACGATGGCGTAATCAACTAATTGCAGATTGCGAATTGCGGATTTCGAATTGAAGAAATAAAGAAATCCGTTGGTGGGAGATAGCGAACCGAAGCCTGAAGGTCGGGGGTTTAGATCCGCAATCCGCAATCCGCAATCCGAAATTCAAAGAGGAGGTTTACCATGGAATGGGAAGAGAAAAAGGAAGTCAAACAGGAGAAGATCTATAATTTGTTCCGCTGTGGTTATCTTGAAGTGAGAGACTGGCTGAAGGAAACGGATGTCGTCCTGATTCCGTTGGGAAGCACGGAGCAGCATGGCCGGCACCTGCCGGTCTGTGTTGATAGTCTGGCGACTGAGCTCCCTTGCCAGATTGCTGCAGAGATGGCCAACGTTCCTTTCTACCAGTTGATTCCGATCGGATATTCGCCGCAACATCTGCACGCGCCGGGGGTGGGATCCGGAACGGTCTGCTTCAGTTCCACAACGTACCAGAATATCCTTTACGAGATTGGAAGATGCCTCATCCACAACGGGTTCAAGAAGCTCATCTTTGCGACCGGCCATACGTCCAACGTGAAGGTCGTTGACGGAGCCCTGAGAGCTCTCCGGAATGAGACACGGGCTTTTGTCTGCTGCTATCGAAACGATGCGGAGGCGGTTCCGGATCTTCTGAAAGGGACGGGCATTCTGGAGAATCCTCCAGAGGAGACTCCGGGATGGCATGGCAGCGAAGTGGAGGCCTCGGAAACCCTCTATTTTGAACAGCTCTACGGTAAGAAGATCGTCCACATGGACAGAACCGACAAGGATTTCACGCATGCGCCTAAGTGGATTACCGATGTGAGCACCAAGTTTACCAAAAAGAATGGATCTCCCTATCTGACCATGAACGGCCTCGATGTGGCCTGGGTTCCAATGGATCACCAGGAATACAGTGACACCGGTCTGATCGGAAACCCCTTCAGGGCATCCGCGGAAAAAGGGAAGAAGATCATTTACGCGAAGGCCAAGATCATGGCCGAATTCATCGAAGAAATGAAGAAGATCAAAGTGGAGATCCGCAACCAGGAGTACTGGAACAGAACGTTCAGGCCGTTCTAAAAAAAAGAAAATCCGAATATCGAAATCCGCAACTCGAAACAAATCCAAATGACCAAATCCAGAATCGCAGTGGTTATGGGAAATTGAGATTTGTTTCGGATTTCGTGCTTCGGATTTCGGATTTGACATTGAAGATGGAGGTCGTATGATACTTGACAAATTCTCACTGCAAGGAAAAGTGGCGATCGTGATCGGCGCGAGCCGGGGACTGGGACAGGGTATGGCGAGGGCTATGGCTGAGGCCGGAGCAGATCTTGTTCCTGTTGCCCGCACCCTTTCTTCTCTCGAAAAGTTGGCCGAGGAAGTTAAGAAACTCGGCCGGAGATGTCTTCCCCTTAAGGTGGATGTCTCCAATCTTTCGGAGGTCCGGTCGCTGATGGATAAAGTGGCCGAGACGTATGGAAAGATAGACATCCTTGTCAATAGCCAGGGCGCGCAGGTCCGGAAGCCCGCCATGGAGATGACGGAGCGGGACTGGGATGGACTGATGGCCGTCAATTTGAAGTCGGTTTACTTCTCCTGCCAGGCTGCAGCCCGGCACATGATCAAACAGGGCAAGGGAAAGATCATCAATGTTGCCTCGTTGACCAGTGTTCTCGGCCTCGCCAACATCACGATCTACGGTGCGAGCAAAGGAGGAGTTGCCTCGCTGACAAAAGGATTGGCTGTCGAGTGGGCGTCCCACCGCATCAATGTTAACGCTGTCGTCCCGGGTTACTTCATTACCGAGCTGACTGCAGACCTGTTCAAGAACGAGGAAAGGGCGAAATGGGTGCTCAGCCGCATCCCTCTCGGAAGGACCGGAAATCCGGAGGACCTTGCAACGGCAGCGGTCTTTCTGGCTTCAGAAGCGTCCGATTATATCACGGGGCATATCCTCCCCGTCGATGGTGGATGGTTAGCATCTTAGAAGCCCATTGCAAAACGGCGCAGTTTGATTTCGTAGGGCAACCCTTTAGGGTTGCTGCACGCAAGGTTGAAGCCTTGCCCTACAGACTGTTTAGGAAGGAGTTGCCTTAAATGTCCACAAATGAAAGTACGCGTTATTTGTTGGGGATTGATGTCGGAACGACAGGATGTAAGACGGAGCTGATCGATATCGATGGAAACTCGGTGAGCAAGGCTTATCGTGAGTACCCTCTTCTTTTCCCGAAAATCGCATGGGTGGAACAGGACCCGGAGGACGGGTGGTGGAGATCGACGGTGGAGACGATTCAGGAGGTGTTGGCCAAAAGCGGGGCCAATCCGAAGGAGATCGGCGGGATTTCCATCAGTTGTACCAACGCCCTGGTACCAGTGGATGAGAAGGGGAACCCTCTTCGCAAAGCCATCATGCAGCTCGATAAGAGGACGGTCGATCAGGCGAAATGGATCAATGAGAAATTCGGCAAAGAGGTCTTTGAAATCAATGGGAATCGTGCAGCGGCCGGCGGGACCTCTGCGCCGATCATCCTGTGGATCAAAGAGAATGAACCCGAGATCTTTAAGAAGACCTACAAGTTCCTGTGGCCAGGGGGCTTCGTCATTCAACGATTGACCGGAGAGTTCACGATGGAGTGGTCTCGGGCGAGCTGGACATGCCTCTTTGACACGAAAGAGAAGCAGGTCTGGTCGGAGAAGTTATGTAATAGTATGGGTATTCCATTGGAGAAGCTGCCGAGGCTCTGTCCTTCCTGGGAGATCGTGGGAGGAATAACCCAGAAGGCGGCCGAGATTACGGGGCTTGCTCCGGGAACTCCGGTCACAGGAGGAATGGCAGATACTCCGGCTGCAGGGATTGGAACAAAGGCGGTCGCTCCGGGCCGGACGTTCCATGTCATAGGAACTGTGGGAAGACCCTGTGTCGTTCAGGCGAAACCGAAATTCGACTCCAGGTTCGTGAACTGTTGCCATGCCGTTCCGGGGTGCTGGTTCACTCTGGGAGCCACAGATGCGAGCGGGCTTTCCATAAAATGGTTCAGGGATCTTTTTGGACAACAGGAGGTGGGTCTTGCTCCGTTTCTCGGAAGAAGCCCATACGATCTTTTCGATGAGGAAGGGGCCCAGTCCCCTCCCGGAGCGAACGGGATCATCTACCTCCCTTATCTGACCGGAGAGCGGAGTCCGATCTGGGACCCTTATAGTCGAGGGGTTCTCTTCGGCCTTTCGGTCTCTCACAACCGAAAAGATATCATTCGGGCGATCCTCGAAGGGGTCGCTTATTCCTGTCTCCATAACCTGAAGATCTATGAAGACGAGCTTGGAGTCGAAGTGAAAGAGCTGTTTCTCTCCGGTGGGGGCGCGAAGAGCGGGCTCTGGGCCCAGATCCATGCGGACATGTGTAATAAGCCCGTTCCCGTCGTGAAGGTGAAGGAAAGCGAGGCCCTCGGCAACGCGATCCTTGCCGGCTTTGCGGTGGGGATTTATCCCGATATGGTTGAGGCCGCAGACCGGGTGGTGAAGGTCGAGAGGGTTTATGAACCCAGGAAAGAGTACCACGAGCGATATCAGAAACTCTTCGAGGTCTACAAGAAGATCTATCTCCATCTGAAGGAGGATTTCTACAGCCTGAGCGAGATCATGAAATCAGTGTAAAGGATGCAACAGGGTTTAAGGTTTAAGGTTCAAGGTTCAAGGTTCAGGGTTTAACCGGAAACGCTGAACGGGGAACGGCTCTACAGAAGAGGAGGTTGACCATGGACGAAACACAAAAAACGAAAATCAGTGCCTTTTTCTCGTGAAATGAAAGAGAAGAGCTCCAAATACATCCTCATCATTGCAACCCTCGATACCAAGGGTGTGGAGGTTCTTTACCTCAAGAATCTGATTGAGGAGAGTGGACATCGATGCCTGGTAATGGATACGGGCACCTTGAATCCTCCCTCTTTCATCCCGGATATTCTCCGCGATGAAGTGGCGCAGGCTGTTGGAACGACAATCGAGGAGATCCTTCGGGCTAAGGATAAGGGAAGGGCTATTCACCTGATGTGTGAAGGGGCTGCAAGGGTTGTGACGAGGCTCTACGAAGAAGGAAAGATTGAAGGAGTGATCGGCCTGGGAGGGGCTCAGGGGACGGATATCGGAACCCGGGCGATGAGGGCCTTGCCTTTTGGTTTCCCGAAGCTCATGGTCTCCACCGTGGCCTCCGGTCTCAACCAGTTCGGAACCTTTGTGGGTACCAAAGATCTTACGATGATGCATTCGGTCGTGGACATCCTGGGACTGAACGCGTTCTTGCGAAGCATCCTGGCCAATGCGGCAGGCTCCATCGTGGGGATGGTGGAGAAGTCGAGAAAGATGGAGAGGTCGGAGAAGAAGCAGATCGGAATGACCATCTACGGAACGACCACCCTGGGCTCGATGCAAGCAAAAGCCTATCTTGAGGAAAGAGGCTATGAGATTGTCGCCTTTCACCCGAATGGGACCGGGGGAAGGGCCATGGAAGAGATGATCGAGGCAGGTCTCTTTCACGGGATTCTCGATTACACGACCCACGAGTTGATGGATGAGCTGGTCGGCGGAGGACATCGGGCAGGCCCGAACCGACTTGAGGCTGCAGGGAAAATGGGCATTCCTCAGGTCGTTGCGCCGGGAAGCGTCGACTTCATCATCGGAGGGTCGGAGCGTACGCTTCCGGAAAAATGGAGAACCCGTAATTACGTCGTCCACAATTCCTTCATCACCCTCGTCAGGGCCAATCCGGAGGAGATGAGAAGAGTGGGAGAGATCATGGCAGAGAAATTGAACCAGGCAAAAGGTCCAACCGTGGTCATGATTCCTCTGAGAGGTTTTTCCTATCACAATAAAATAGGTGATAAGCTTTACGACGAGGAAGGGAATCAGTCCTTTATATGCTCACTGAAGGCAAACCTTCGTAGCATCGAGGTCATAGAGATCGATGCCCACATCAACGACGCCGAATTTGCCATCCCCGCCGCCCAGGAGATCGAAAGGCTCCTATCTTCTTAAACCAAAAATAACGTGACCGTGTCCGTACCGCGGGTCCGCAATCCATGTGGGGGCAGGGCTTGCCCTGCCCAATCAGGATGCAGGCAAGAGCAGGGTGGATTAGGCGTAGCGCATTCACCCTTTAAGTCAATTAGGAACACATCCCAATCCCGCTCAAATAGACCGTTCATCCTGAGCCTGTCGAAGGGAGGGTGAACGGTTTTTGATTAACTGAACAACACTGGGAACACGTCCGAATTATTTGTCTATGTGTGATTGAAGGCACCTTTAAAAGTGATTTATTCCGATCCATTACCCCGTTAGGCTCACTTGAACCACCTTCTGATTGGTCCTCACTATCTATCATTCCTTTTCATGTAAAGGTTAAATCCATCCCTTACGCGTTGGTCTCCAGGTAGCCGCCCATCCTTACTGTTCCGGAAGCGGGGAAAGCTCATTTTCTCACATCTTTCGGGGGGCATATGTCCAAAAATTTTATTCTTGACAAATGGTATCAATTGATACTATTATGAATCTGTGAAGAGGCCCTCTCATAGAGAACTTGATGGCAAAATCAGAAAAGCAAGGGAGGCTGTGCAGAGGAGCCAACTCCTAATTTTAGAACCAGCGGTCTTAGCTTCCGATGCTCTGGAGCTGGGTTTCGACATCCAAGATATCCCGGAGATCCTTCTCGACCTACTGGATAGCGTGTCGCCCCGGGAGTATATCGGGCAACACCCTCCGGAGCGTTCCTATAAAGACCAGATCATAGACTGCGAGTTGTTCGCTTTCCAATGTTTTAGCAGACACCTGGGGTGCAATGTTTACCTGAAATTTGCTTTGGAGGGTGAACATTTATGGGTCGTTTCTCTGCATGAACCAAAGAAGAAATAAAGGAGAAAACAATGAACTGCCCGAGTGGACATGGAGTGCTTACAATGAAGAGGGTTCAAAAGAAGATGACCTTTCGGGGTGTTGACATAACTATTCCAGTCGAATCTTACACATGTGCTGTCTGTGGCTTGGAGGCAGGAACGGTAGAACAAACTGCAAAGATTCAGAGGACCATCTCCGACGCTTACCGAAAAGGCCTGGGCCTTTTGACGGGTTCAGAAATCGTTCAGAATAGGAAGAAATTGGGGCTGAGCCAGGATGCTCTCGCCAAAAGGATGAATGTCGGAATCGCCAGCATAAAGAGATGGGAGACAGGAACCATACAGACCAGATCGATGGATCGCGTCCTCCGCATGGCTTTCAAGGGTGAAACCACCGGCGATAATTGCACGGGAAACAGGGTTCTCTCATTACCCAGGATCAAGCTGGTCTTGAAGGAATTTGAATCCGCATTAGGCAGGAAATTATTGAAAGTCAACGATAAAATGCTTTATGCAGCGAAGTATTTGTGGTACGCGGATATGGTCGCTTACAGAGAAACTGGCGAAAGCATGACGGGGGCCACTTATGCTGCACTGCCCAAGGGGCCACAGCTTAACAATTACAAGGACTTGATCAAAGAGATCGCCAGGGCTGATGAATCTACCGCGGTACCTCTGAGTAAGGAAGAGAGGAGGATAATCGCCCGCATCGTCAGGACGTTCTCGAAAGATAATATGATTTATCGCGCGAGTCACCAGGAACAGATCGTCCAAAACAAATCCATCGGAGCCATAATTCCCTATTCGGATTCAGATCAACTCACTGGAATATAGGCCCCCGGGGCCGCAACGATTTAACATTTCAACAATAACGCTGTTCCCGATGTCAAGTTCCGTTCCCTCTTGTTGCCTGCCCTCTATCCCCTCACTTTTCGTGGAAGGGGACCTGGAGTTGAGCCCCTTCGACACCGTTCGTCCTGAGCCTGTCGAAGGGTGTAAACGGTACTCAGGACAGGCTTCAGGCGGAAGAACTCCGCCCCGGATCAAGTCCGGGGCTCCACTCCGACGAATAAGTGACGTACTACCCCACCCTTCCTTTTCCTGTTGACTTATTTACCCAAAATCATTAGACTTTCAACAGTGCTGTCTTTCTTCCCAGTGCATTTGGAGCAATGTGGGGCGCGTTCCCCAAGCGCACCGCAGTAAGGATAATATTTGAAAAGAAAAACCAGGCATCCCAATCTCTACGTGATTGCCGGTCCGAACGGCGCCGGAAAGACGACTTTCGCCCGAAAGTTCTTGCCGGAATCAGTAAAATGCATGGAATTTGTCAATGCCGACCTTATTGCGGGTGGCCTATCCCCATTTGCCCCGGAGAAGGCGGCCATTCATGCGGGCAGGCTCATGTTGGAGAGGATTCATTCTCTCGCTGACCGTGGCCTTGATTTCGGATTCGAGACCACTCTTTCGGGGAGAACCTACATCAGGCTATTCCAAGACCTTAAGAGGCGAGGGTACCAGATTCACCTCTTTTTTCTTTGGTTGAATAGTCTTAGGCTCGCCCTGGAACGAATAGAGATACGTGTGGAACAGGGAGGACATGATATCCCGGAGATGGTCGTACGCCGCCGTTTCGATCGAAGCCTGTCCAATTTCTTCGAATTTTACCGGCCTTTAGCCGATTCATGGACGATCTTCGACAATTCAGGCGAGATGCCTAAGGTGGTTGCTTTTGAAGAATTGGGCGAGGTTAGAATAGTTGATCCTGGTGTATTTAGCAGCATGTCGAAGCATGGAGAGAGACGATGAGAAAAGAGAAGAGGACTCACTATGTTCCTCTTGCGTACCGAGCCGAAGAAGCTTTCAGAAAGGCTGTTGCCGAGGTCCATGCAGAGCATCGCCGGCATGGGGTCCCCATTGCCATTTGGAGGGATGGCAAGATCGTTCGAGTGCCTCCTGATGAAATTGAAGTACGGGAAAGTATCGTCGAGTACAAACCCTCCAAGAAAAAGAAGGGGAAATAGTTTTCTCCCAATGGAGAGGTGGGGATGGGCTGATATTCTCCCGTCAGCGTTGCGTCCCAGCTTACGGCAGAAGAATGTGATTCTTTGAGGTGCCAAATTGGCACCTCAAAACCGACACGGGGCGGGAGACGATATCTTCCCTTCGCCTTTACGGAGCACGGGGCAATCATGGCGGCAACGATCTTAAACACGTCTCATGCGGTACAAATGAGCGTATTTGTTGTGCGCGCTTTTGTGAAAATGCGAGAGATGCTTGGGGCACGGAAGGACTTGGCTCGGAAGCTTGCCGGACTGGAGAAAAAACTTACGGAGAGACTTGATCTCCATGAACGAGCCATAGGAGATATCATCCAGCAGATCATGTTATTGTTGAGTCCCCCATCGGAGCCGGAGCCTCCAAAGAAACGGATCGGTTTTTTGGTTGAGGAACGCCGGGCAGCCTACAAGTCCTCAAAGGAACTCCAAGCGGAAACATCAAGAAAGAAATCCATTTCACCACGGAAAGGGTAAGGACATGGCCCGAAAGAAACCGAAAGCGATCTCAGAACCGAATGTCCTTGATTATCGGCATGAGGATGCCAAGAGGAAGAACATTCCACCGGCGGGGTTGGCGGCACAGGGTGTCCGCTGTTCCGCCGAGGAGAGGCTTGCCTAGCAAAATACACTTTGTGGTCCAGGCACCGCATTGCGAGCTACATTACGCTTGACACCCTGGCTAAATTATAAGATCATGACTCCTAAAGAAATGTTTTTTCATCCATTTTCCGGTGAGGGTAGGGTGTGAAGAGCCTGTTTTCTGTGGAGGTACACTGTATAATGGGCTCCCTTGTACGGGATCACGATAGGTTTGTCCTTTCATCGAATAAGGGTTAAGGCACATGCCCCGAATCTTCGACAACATCGAGCAGCAACTTCTTCCGACCCTTCAGCAGACCCTTGATCTTGCAGATCATGCCGACTTTTGCGTAGGCTACTTCAATCTTCGTGGCTGGAAGCAATTGGATTCCCATATCGAGAAATGGGCGGGTGGGGAAGGCCGCTGCTGTCGCCTCCTTGTAGGGATGCAGCAACTCCCGCAGGAAGAACTCCGTCTGGCGATGAGCCTGATCAAGAGCGATGTGGGCATGGACAATCAGACGGCCCTTCGTCTGAAGAAGAAATTGGCCGAAGAATTCCGGGAGCAATTGACCTTGGGGTTTCCGACCAACGAGGATGAAATCGGTCTTCGGCGGCTCGCTGTCCAGATCAAAGCCAAGAAAGTGGTTGTGAAGCTGTTCCTTCGTCACCAACTGCATGCGAAGCTCTACCTCCTTTTTCGACCTGATCCCATCAATCCAACGGTCGGCTACCTCGGCAGCAGCAACCTTACGTTTGCCGGCCTTTCACAGCAAGGCGAACTGAATATCGATGTCCTCGACCATGACGCCTGTGATAAGCTGGCCAGATGGTTTGAAGATCGCTGGAATGACCGCTGGTGCATTGATATATCGGATGAACTGGTGCGTATCATTGAGGAGAGCTGGGCCAGAGAGGAGTTGATTCCTCCTTATCATATCTATGTAAAAATGGCGTACCATCTATCACAGGAAGCTCGCGCGGGCCTATCTGAATTTCGCATTCCTCAGGATTTCGGAAAGAAGCTGTGGGAATTTCAGACGGCAGCCGTCAAGATTGCGGCCCACCACCTGAATAAACGTGGTGGTGTACTCATCGGTGACGTAGTTGGCCTGGGCAAAACACTAATGGCAACTGCCCTGGCCCGTATCTTTGAAGACGACTACGATCTGGAAACTCTGATTTTGTGCCCAAAGAACCTGGTCAGAATGTGGGAGGACTATCGCGCCCAATACCGCATGCGGGCAAAAGTGCTCTCCATAAGCCAGGTCATCAATGAATTGCCAAATCTAAGACGGCATCGTTTACTTATCATTGATGAAAGCCAGAACCTCCGAAACCGAGAAGGAAAACGTTATCATGTGATTCAGGATTACATTGAAAAAAACGAATGCAAGGTGATCTTTCTTTCGGCAACCCCTTACAATAAGACCTACCTTGACCTCTCGAACCAGCTCCGCCTCTTTATTCCGGAAGAGAAGGACCTGGGTATTCGTCCTGAGCGGTACCTTCGCGAGATAGGAGAGACCGAATTTCTCCGCAGACATCAGTGCCCTGTTCGTTCACTGTCGGCATTTGAGAAAAGCGAGTACGCCGACGACTGGCGGGAATTAATGCGCCTCTATCTCGTCCGCCGGACGCGCAGCTTCATCCAGGACAATTATGCGGAAACAGACCCCGATAACGGGCGTAAATATCTCACCTTTGAAGACGGCAGGCGTTCCTATTTTCCAATCCGTATCCCCAGAACGGTCAAATTCAGGATCGATGATGCGGATCCTCATGACCAGTATGCAAAGCTCTATGCAGCGGATGTGGTGGATACGATTAATCATCTCAACCTGCCCCGCTACGGGTTGGGAAATTATGTCTCTTCTGCCCCTCACCAGCCTCCAAGTCAGGTTGAAGCGAGACTGTTACAGGATCTCTCCCGGGCGGGAAAACGATTGATGGGTTTCTGCCGGACCAACCTTTTTAAACGACTGGAGAGTAGCGGTCACGCCTTCCTTCAGTCGATTGAACGTCATATCTTGCGAAATCATATTTACCTCTATGCCATCGAAAACGATAAGCCATTGCCCATCGGCACTCAGGGAGCTGAACTGCTCGACGCTCGTATAAATGATGGAGATGAGGATCTTGGGCTCCTGTCGGAGTTGTTCGGAAGTGATGATAACGAAGAGACAGGAAAAACTCCGGAAACGACTGGCCTGCGAACTGAAAGTGATTTCAAAGATCGGGCAGATGAGATTTACGCTTTATATGCGGATCAACATAAACGCCGGTTCAAGTGGCTCCGGTCATCTTTGTTTGTGAAAGGCCTTGCCAAAGATCTCCGCGGTGATGCCGATGCTCTCCTTAGAATTCTGAGGAAGTGCGGTGAATGGGACTCCAGCAAGGACACCAAACTCAATGCCCTCCATAAATTGCTGACATCAAAACACCCGAACGATAAGGTCATTGTTTTCAGTCAATTCGCGGACACCGTGAGCTACCTTGAATTACAACTCTGGACACGTGGAGTCGCAAGTCTTGCCGGAGTGACAGGGGACTCCTCTGACCCGACTGCGGTTGCGTGGCGGTTCAGTCCTGTCAGCAATGAAAAGCGTGGCAGTATTGGACCCGAGGACGAGTTGCGTGTCCTCATCGCAACCGATGTCTTGAGCGAGGGGCAAAACCTCCAGGATTGCTGTGTCGTTGTAAATTATGATCTTCCCTGGGCAATCATTCGCCTTGTTCAGCGGGCAGGCCGAGTGGACCGCATCGGCCAGCAGGCAGAGAAGATTCTCTGCTATTCCTTTCTCCCGGCGGATGGGGTGGAGAGGATCATCCGTCTCCGGGCGAGAGTCCGCCAGCGGCTGAGAGAGAATGCCGAGGTTGTCGGCACAGATGAAGCTTTCTTTGAAGATGACCGAAATGATCAGGTGGTAATTGACCTCTACCACGAGAAAGCGAACGTCATGGATGGTGACGTGGATACAGAGGTGGATCTGGCATCCTATGCTTATCAGATTTGGAAGAATGCTACTGACCGTGACCCTGGGTTAGAGAAAATCATCCCTGAACTTCCACCGGTTGTCTACTCCACCAAGGCATTCCAAAGAGACAAGATTCCCCCCTTACTTCCCTTTGGGAAAGGGGAGAAGGGGGAATTTGGAGAGAAAAACCCCGAAGGAGTTCTTCTTTATCTCCGCACAGCCGAAGGAAATGATGCCCTGACCTGGATTGACAAGGCTGGTAATAGTGTCACCGAATCCCAATTTGAAATCCTGAAAGCGGCTGGATGTTCTCCCGACACACCGGCAGTACCAAGGCAAGAGAACCATCACGAACTGGTGAAGAAAGGGGTGGCACTGATTCTTGCGGAGGAGAAGTCTGTGGGAGGGCAACTGGGACGACCTTCAAGCGCAAGATTTCGAACTTATGAGAGGCTAAACCGTTACGCTGAGGAACTCAAAGGGACACTTTTTGAGTCACAGGATTTACTCAAGGCCATCGACGACCTTTATCGCTGCCCCCTGCGTCAGGCGGCAGTGGATACTCTCAACCGTCAACTTCGCGCCGGCATTTCGGATAAGGCTTTAGCAGAACTGGTCATTACCTTGCGGAACGAGGATCGTCTCTGCCTCGTTCACGAAGAAGAGCAGATTCAGGAGCCCAGAATCATCTGTTCAATGGGATTGGTTGGTTCGTAGTAGTAAGGAGGCTCAAGCGACCCGTTGCGCCAGCGCCTGCGCGGCGAGAGCGAATCCCCCTTGTTAAAAACGAGAAAACATAATGTCTCTTGATTTTACCAGAGCCCGCCAATACCTGAAAGAGTTCAATTTTGGATCCCTTTTCATTGAGGAACTGGGATGGGATTGTCATGACTACCGTGTTGAGGTTGCGGTGGACAGCAAGACTCATCTACTTTCATCTTTTGCCCAGAAGCGTGGCATGATCGCTTTTGCCTGTAGCGCGTCGGACGATGATCGAATTCCGGATTATCCCACCCGGCGGAAAATTGAAAGACAGGTTGCAAAATCCGTCCATGAGCATCTTATCGTCTATACCGACAAGACCAGGACTATTCAAGTCTGGCAGTGGGTCAAGCGAGAGGCAGGGAAGCCCGTTCAATGTCGGGAGCATGCCTATTACCTCGGTCAGCCAGGTGACGCACTTATCCAGAAACTTCACGCAATTGTCTTTAGTCTCGAAGAGGAAGAACGGCTTACCCTTTTTGATGTGACCACCCGGGTCCGGGCGGGATTCGATGTCGATCGGGTTACAAAGCGTTTCTATGACCGCTTCAAAGCGGAACACGATGCTTTCTTGAAATTCCTGAAAGGGATTCCTGATGAAGAGATGGAGCGCTGGTACGCTTCTGTGATGCTCAACCGCTTGATGTTTATCTATTTCATGCAGAAGAAAGGATTCCTTAACAGTGACGCTCAGTATTTACGCAACAAGCTTAACGAAAGCAGGGAGCGCGCCAAAGATCGGTTCTATTCAGATTTCCTCTGCACACTCTTTTTTGAAGGGTTCGCCCAGAAGGAGAGCGACCGGAGTGCGACAATAAATAAGCTGCTTGGAAAGGTCCCTTTTCTGAATGGCGGAATTTTCCAACGACACCAGATTGAGGAGCTTCACGGTAAGTCAATTCAAGTTGCAGACGGCGCTTTTGAGAAGCTCTTCACCTTTTTTGATCAATATCAATGGCACCTCGATGAGCGTCCCCTTCGAGCCGACAATGAGATCAATCCCGACGTCCTGGGATACATTTTCGAGAAGTATGTCAATCAGAAGCAAATGGGAGCCTATTACACGAAGGAAGACATCACGGGCTACATCAGCCGTAACACCATCATACCTTATCTCTTCGACGAAGCAAAAAAGAAATGCAAAACTGCATTTGTAGGGGCGAATGGCGATTCGCCCAATGCCACCGTTTGGCACCTCCTTCAAAGTGCCTCGGACCGCTACATATACGAGGCAGTCCGACGAGGCGTCATAGGCGGGCAAGGCGAAGCCATTCCAGAGAACATTCTGCCCGGTTTCGTCCGCCAGGGCATGAACGATCCCAAAGCCCGCATGTTCAATCGGGATTACAACCTCGGTCAGGCCTTCATTGCCGGTCCGAACGGAGAAAACCTTGCTTTGCCAACGGAGACCTGGCGCGAATATGTACGGCGACGGAAACGGTGCTTGGAACTGCGGGATAAACTTAGCCGTGGTGACGTTGGGGAGATCAATGACCTCATTACTCTCAACCTGGACATCTGCCAGTTTGCACAGGATGTAATCGAGAACTGCGAAGACCCGGATTTACTGCGAGCTTTCTGGCATGCTATCGAGGCCGTCACAGTGCTCGATCTGACGTGTGGTTCCGGGGCATTTCTCTTTGCTGCCTTGAATATCCTTGAACCGCTCTACGAGGCCTGCCTGGACCGCATGGAGGTTTTTCTTGAGGAGCTGAAAAGCTCCGCCAAGAAGCACCGGTCAGACAAGTTCGGTGATTTCAAAAAAATGTTGGAACGTGTCGAGGAGCATCCGAACCGTCGGTACTTCATCTTTAAGTCCATCATCGTAAACAACCTCTATGGTGTCGATATCATGGAAGAGGCGGTGGAAATCTGCAAACTCCGCCTCTTCCTGAAGCTGGTTGGCCAGGTTGAAAGAGCGGAAAAAATTGAGCCACTTCCCGACATCGACTTCAATATCCGTGCAGGCAATACATTGGTTGGCTATGCCAATTACGGGGAGGTAAAGAAGGCTGTTTTGGGCGGGGTTCAGGGAAAATTTGACTTGGGAAATAATATGCGCCGGATCGACGAGAAGGCCCAGGATGTGGACCGGCTTTTTGCATTGTTCCGCCAGCAACAAACCGAACTTGGAGGGGAAGTCACCCCTGCCGATAAGCACGAACTTCGGAAGCGTTTGAAGGCGTTGGAAGACGAACTTAACGATTACCTGGCAGGTGAATATAAAGTTGATCCAATGAAAAAGACAGAATATGAGAGATGGTTTTTCTCTCATAAACCATTTCACTGGTTCATCGAGTTTTACGGCATTATGAAGAGAGGCGGATTTGATGTAGCTATTGGCAATCCACCTTACCTCGACTTCAAAGAATTCAGCGGATACACAGTAAAAGGATTTAAGACGATTGCCACACGTAACCTGTACCCTTTAATTGTTGAGCGAGGCCTGTCCCTTATGTCCAAGAAGGGTCATGCCGGCCTTATCGTACCCGTATCCTCCGTTGCCACTGAAGGATATTCTAGCCTGCAGGAAATCTTGACCAAACATAGACTATTCTTCAGTTCTTTTGACGATCGCCCATCGCATCTATTTGATGGCCTCGATAAGAATACCCTATCAATTTTGTTACTCTCCAACCCTGAAATTGAACCTATTCGTCATTCAACTAGACTAAGCAGATGGAGTGCAGAAGGGAGAAGCGTGTTATTCTCACTCCTGCGATACCACAGGACACCGGAGACAATCTTAAAGGGTTGTTTGGTGAAGATAGGTAGTCCCACCGAGGCAAGCATTTGGCAGAAACTTTTCGAAAAGGATAAACAATTGGAAACTTCTTATGCTCATAAAACCAAGTTTATAACGTACTATTCACGGAAGGTAAATGCTTTTCTGCAGGTTTTGGATTTTGTTCCTGAGGTTCGGGATGGCAAGGGAAAAGTTCGCCCTCCATCCGAGTTCAAAGAGCTGTACTTTTCCTCAAAGGATATCGCTGCTGCGGTATTTTGCTGCTTTAATAGTACTCTATTCCGCTGGTTCATGGATGTGGTGTCAGATGGTAGTCATGTCAATCGTCGTGAGGTAGATAACTTTCCATTCAACCCTATAGACATGGTTAATAATTTTCCAGCAATTGTCAGGTTTGCAGGCAGTCTTTCGAAGAATCTGAAATCAAATTCCGAATACAGAACGATGAATTACAAGCACGATTCTTTGACTGTCGAATGTATAATTCCAAAATTTGCCAAGGAAATTGTAGATGATATAGACTGCTTGCTGGGAAAGCATTACGGACTAACGGACGAGGAGTTGGATTTCATCATCAATTACGACATCAAATACCGTATGGGCCGGGACAGTGGAGAAGAGGAACAGTAATTGGATCTGAAAGGATAGTCGATGGCCATTTGTAGGGTGGATCAAGCGGAGCGGATCCACCTTTTAAGATTGGATCAAATACAGCAGGTCCAGCATCTCAATATGATATGAGCGAGTATCGCCGCATTTATCAACCAGGAGGTTCTTATTTCTTTACAATCGTGACGTACCAGCGTCTCAAATTTCTGGCTCTGCCGGATAACATTGCTCATCTGCAATCCGCTTTTCAGAAGGTCATGGGAAAGCATCCATTTAGCATGGAGGCGTTTGTGATTCTTCCGGATCATATCCATTGCATCTGGAGGTTGCCGTCCGGGGATTCAGATTATTCCACCCGGTGGAGGTTGATCAAGGGGTACTTTTCCGCCAAGTTTGATTACCCTGCGAACGAGCGGGAAGGCGGTCTGGTGGATCCGCTTCGCTTGATCCACCCGGCGGAGACTGGGTTCGAAACACCAGCAGGGTACAGTGGATCAATCAGCATCGCATAACCGAACAAGATGGAAGAGGGTGTGAGGGAATGAAGGAAGAAAGCATTGGGCGGTTTAGGAAGCTTCTGGATGGAGGGGAGTCGGAAACCGTCGAGTTTAAGCAGAATATGAATGACGAAGCGATTGAAACAATCGGAGCGTTTGCGAATGCCAGAGGAGGAACCATACTGATCGGAGTCGCAGATGATGGAAGAGTCAGAGGGGTAACGTTTGGGGGGGAGACGCTTCGAGATTGGGCAAACCGAATTGCCCAGGCGGTTCGTGTTCATCCGAAGATCAAACTTATTACGTACAAGGGAAGGAGTGTTGCTGAGATTCAGGTCTCTGAGAGTGCAGTTAAGCCTGTTTCCTGTCGGGGGAAATATCTTATTCGTGTAGGCAAGAGCAACCGTCAGATGACCGACGATGATCTGACACGGGCAATACTGGGGAAACTCGGTTTGACGTGGGATGAGGGTGTGGAACAAAGGGCGACGATTAACGATCTCAATCCAGTACAACTACAGCGGTTTAGAATCCTATGCAATAAAAAGGGGCGGCGTCCTATTCCACCTGAGGATGACGACAGGACAGTGCTTGAAAAGTTAGGACTTTCGCGAGATGAACGATTGCTCAGAGCCGCGTTACTACTGTTTGGCAAGGAGCCACAGCGTTTCTATGCTTCGGCAAAAGTCAAAATCGGGCGTTTCCGTTCCCCAACATTTATCATTGACGACCGTGAGGTTTTGGGGACTCTTTTTGATCAGGTGGAGGGGACAATGGGCTATTTCCGTGAGCATCTCCAGACACGCTTTGAGTTTACAGGGGAGCCTGCGCGGGAGGTCATTTGGGAGTATCCACTGGAAGCCCTTCGCGAAGCAATAATTAACGCCATATGCCATCGTGACTATTTGGATGTGGGGAATACACAAGTACGATGGTATGATGAACAACTTGTAATCCTTAATCCGGGTGGGTTGCCTTCCCCCTTGCGATTGGAAGACCTTAAACGGGCTCACCGATCAATGCCCCACAACCATAAGATTGCCGAGATGTTCTTTTATGCAGGTTTGATTGAACAGTGGGGCAGCGGTATCGAAAAAATCTTTAACCAATGTACCTTAGCGGGGTTACCGGACCCCGAGTTTAACGAAACACAGGGGGCCCTGTGGGTTACCTTTCGCAAAGATATTTTGACAGAAGCATATTTACTTTCATTAGGGCTGAATGAGCGGCAGATCAGGGCAGTGGAATATGTCAAAAAAAGAGGAGAGATTACGAATAGGGAGTACCAGGAGCTAAATCACATCAGTAAACCTTCGGCAACAAGAGATCTTGCAGACATGGTGGTAAAAAGGATTTTGTTTGTATCCGGCAAAGGGAAACGAAGCATTCGTTATGTATTTCATGAGCCAAAAATGAGCCAAAAATGAGCCAAATGAGCCAAATGAGGAATGAATGAGTTAGGACAAATTGGTGACAAGAAACCTGGTTGGAGATTCGATGTTGGAATTCCCGGGGATTCAGATTATTCCACCCGGTGGAGGCTGATCAAGGGGTACTTTTCCGCCAAGTTTGATTACCCTGCGAACGAGCGGGAAGGCGGTCTGGTGGATCCGCTTCGCTTGATCCACCCTACTGTTTTAAGGGAATTTGAAATGAGGTGAATTATGGCTGAGATCATCCGACAATCTGTGCCACGGATCGAAGAATTGTCAGTTAAGAATTACCGGGCTTTACGGGATCTGCAATTGAAAGGCCTATCCCCTTTAATTGTCTTTCTGGGGCCGAATGGGAGCGGCAAGTCTACGATCTTTGATGTTTTCGCTTTTCTTTCTGAGTGTTTTTCTGTGGGTCTGAGGAAGGCATGGGACAAGCGTGGTAGGTTCAAAGAACTGAGAACCCGTGGGTCAGAAGGCCCCATCGTTTTGGAACTGAAATATCGCGAAAAACCGAAGTCGCCAATTATCACCTATCGGCTTGCCATTGAGGAAGGTCCTAAAGGGCCTTACGTGGCAGAGGAGTGGCTTCAATGGCGCCGAGGATCAAATGGAAAACCTTTTAGGTTTCTTGATTTTGAAAAAGGGAGCGGAAAAGTCTTTTCAGGAGATCAGCCAGATGAGGAGAGTCAGCTCGATGAAAGATTAGATTCCCCAGAGATGATTGCAGCCAATACCCTTGGGCAACTTGCCAAACACCCGCGCATTAGTGCATTGAGGCGATTTATCACAGGGTGGTATCTCTCGTATCTCACTGCAGACAATACCCGTGGTACGCCCGAGGCAGGACCCCAAGAACGCCTCTCGGCAACCGGTGACAACTTACCCAATGTCATCCAATATCTTAAGGAGCAACATGAAAGCCGACTGAACGAGATCTTAAGAACATTGTCCCGTCGTGTGCCACGACTGGAAAAGGTAGACGCAGACCTTATGGCAGATGGGAGGCTCTTGCTCCAAATAAAGGACGCGCCTTTTGAACGGCCCATTCTTGCGAAATTTGCCTCGGATGGGACACTTAAGATGCTTGCATATCTGGCTGTTCTTTATGACCCGGAACCACCTCAATTAGTCGGCATCGAGGAGCCAGAAAATCATCTCCATCCTCGCCTTTTGCCTGAGCTGGCTGAGGAGTGCCGAGAAGCATCAGCACGTACTCAGTTGATGGTTACAACCCATTCACCATTCTTTGTAAATGGGCTTAAACCTGAGGAGTTATGGGTACTTTTCCGGGATGAAAATGGCTACACTCACGCTCGACGATCCGCTGATATGAAAGGAATCAAGGAATTCATGGATCAGGGAGCATTGCTTGGTGACCTATGGATGGAAGGTCACTTTGAAGTTGGTGACCCGTTAACGGCCTCAGGTGGCCCGCGACCATGAAGCATGTGACTGGTCACAGGAAGACACGGAGGAGTAGGCCATCATGCACATAGAATTTCTGGTCGAGGAACCCTCGGCTGAAGTTGCCCTTCACGTCATTGTGCCAAGAATTTTAGGCTCAGAGGTGTCTTTCAGGATTCATCCCCACCAGGGGAAAACGGATCTTCTCAGGAAGTTGTTAAACCGACTTAGAGGGTACAGGGCTTGGTTGCCAGAAGATTGGAGGGTTGTCGTACTGATTGATGCAGACAATGAAGATTGTAGGCCCCTGAAAGCTTCGTTGGAGGAAATAGCACGTAGAGCAGGGTTATTGACCAAATCAGAAGAAAGTACTGGGTCTAATTTTCAGGTTTTGAACAGGCTCGCTATTGAAGAGCTCGAAGCTTGGTTCTTTGGCGACGTGGGAGCATTGCATTCTGCCTATCCCAGGATCTCATTGAACCTTGGGAAAAAAGCAAAATATCGAAGCCCAGACGAGATCGTAGGTGGAACATGGGAGGCCCTCGAACGGGAATTGAAAAAAGTTGGATATTACTCGAGCGGTTTCTCGAAGATTTCTGTTGCCCGTGACGTGTCGATACATATGGCCCCGGATCGTAACCGGTCGAGAAGCTTTCAGGTGTTTCGAGAAGGGTTGATAAACTTGGTCGGATCGTCACATGTTTGGTCGGGGCAATAAGGGTTTTGGAGAAACCCGAACGAGGTGCATAGTCCCCTTGAAGGGATCGAGAAGCCAATTGAAAACGATTCTCAAACCGACAGAGACCTCTCTCGCCGATTATCTTTGGCCCGAGGAATTGAGAAGATTCATCCTGAACAAGATTGCTCCTCTCGCCTCGACGGTGGGAAATATTGAAATTCTGCGAAACAAGAAAGTGGCATTTTTCTGTTCGGTAAAGTGTCCTGCCCACCTGATTCTGAAAGCCCATGACTCCGTTCATCAATTCAGAGAGGAGAGAATAACGGTTATCAGCGGTTATCATTCTCCTATTGAGCAGGAATGTCTAAGGATTCTACTTCGAGGTGTTCAGCCAATCATCCTCTGCCCTGCTCGAAGCCTTACCGGCATGAAGCTTCCAAAAGAGCTGATAGAACCTCTTGAGGAGGGTCGAATTTTATTCCTTTCACCGTTTAAGGAGACAGAGAGGCGCAATTCAGAAAAGAGGGCCGTGGAACGAAATCGCTTTGTGGCAGCTCTGGCAGATCAGGTTTTGGTTGCTTATGCCGCCCCGAACAGCAAAACCGAACAGTTCTGCCAGGAAATTCTAAATTGGAAAAAGCCTCTTTATACCCTGGAAAGTGAAGCCAACAAAAACCTCCTTCAGCTTGGCGCGATGCCCATTGAGCCAAACCTATTTATGGAATGATGGATAATGCCCCCCGCCGAGTTGCGAGGGCAAAGGAAGTGGCCTCATGGAGGTTCAGAAAGCGCCGTTGAAACCGGTAACGGGCAGTAAATGAAGTGCGGAGACCTCTCTCCCGCTTTCAGAAAGCTCAAGCGCGGCTTGCGCACTCCAAGGCAAAGGCGAAAGACAATCTGGTGGATCCGCTTCGCTTGATCCACCCTACGATAGCATTGTGTGTTTGTATTGGTAAGGCGTCCAGGAGCGGGTGAGAAGTAAAAGATAGACGAAACGGTTGGGGCCTGGTTACGCTTCCTGAAGATAATCTTGTAAAAGGAGGGTTCGCCTGGCAGAATTTGGCGAGAGCGCCGAAATAGGCCCGAGATCTGGAATGATCACCCGATCCGCAGATGATCCTGGCGGATTCGCTACTTCTTTCTACGGCACTCCGAGACTGAAGACGCGGTCTCCAGAAGAGACGGTAAGAGTCGTTGTCATGACGTATGCGTAAGCATCTTCCGGAGAGAGTATACGCTCAGTTACGTTGTAGAAGACATCACTGATCTCAGCCAACAATTGCCCTTTTGTAACTTTTTCTCCCAACCTCACTTTGATTTTAAGAAAACCTCCGCGGTTTGCATCCACACGTTGCAGACGGTGGAGCATCACTGGATCGGGTCCGGCCTCAGGTTTTCCGTCGATCATACTAAGGTGTTTCATCACATTGTTTACGCCCTTCTTCAGTGCATCTACCCACACTTCTTCCAGGACGGAGGCTTCTCCCATTTCTGAAAGCAATGATGGGATCCCATTTTCGAGAGGGATTTGGGGGGCCCTTCCTTTGACCCCGCCTGGAGCCCCTGCTGAGTAATCCACGACAAGTTCTGCGCCAAAGGCTTTTGCTAAATCTTTTACTTTTTCAACCAAATCCTTGGGCGTGGGGTAGATCAATACGTTGGAGGCGTACCGACCCCCCTGGGCGCCTGTGCCAAGGTCTATATGGTAATCGATTCCCCCCAGAAGGGCTTCCTGGGATATGACATGAGCGATTCTTTCGGTCAGCATTCCTTCCGGTTTTCCCGGATAGGCGCCTACCATCTGGGTTGGGCCTGGAAAGTTCTCAAATGTATTCAGCCTCCCTCTGGTCATGAATGCAGGTCTATTTACGATTGGGATGACCACCAATCTTCCCTTGAGTCCGTCCGGGCTTGTTTCAGCCCAGATTCTTCTCGCCGCCTCAATGCCGTTGAGTATGTTTCCGTTCATTCCTGAAGTGACGAGCAGCGTAGGCCCTTTTTCTTTGCCATTCATCACGGCCATGGGTATGTTGACCCATGTTCCATCGTGGAGTTCGGCGACTTTCAACTCTTTATAGACTTTCGTTCCAGGTTCAAAGGGTATTTCTTTTATCTTCATCGATCCTACCTCTCCTCCCTAAACTATTTTTGAAACATTGACAAAAAGCCCGCTTTGGGATGAATTCAATATAAGGAAAAGGGAGTGGTATGTCAAGAAAAATTGGGCACAAAATAAGGCAATGCCCTCCTCATATGTTCGGGGGCCAACCCGTTTTCATTCCATTTTGAAAAGCTTTTCTCCCAGTAGCGCTCTCTGATGCCCTATGGAGCAAAGAGTCCTTTATCAATTAGGGACGGTTCTCTAATTCTTATTTTAGAACAAATAGATAGCAACTATTTTTTGGGTCATTTTCCCTTGGTCTCATCTTCCTCTTTCGGTTTTTCCGGTAAGCAAGTAGCATTTTCGGGAATCACGTGCGTTCCTATTCCCAGTCGGAAACGGGTCGAGACGCGAATTTCCTTGACCTTTTGGCTTCCCTATGTATAATACAGCCATATCCGCGTGTTTACCGTTTGAGTACCACCGGTCAGATCGTAAACCAGGGGTGACGGGTTTTTTCATTCCCGCTCGATGGGGGGCCTATGAGATGCCGGGCGTGCCAGCATGAAAATCCTGAGGGTGCAAAATTCTGCAATGAATGCGGGGCAAGACTTGATTTCACATGCCCCAAATGCCAAAACGTCAATCCACCGACAAGCCGGTTCTGCAATGAATGCGGCGCCCAGTTTTCCTACTCCCCGCCCCCTGCTTTCAAAGAGCTGTCCTATGAAGAGAAGCTGAAGAAGCTTCAACGCTACCTTCCTGCCGATCTGAGCAAAAAGATCCTGGCTGACCGGGGAAAGATCGAAGGAGAGCTCAGGCAGGTCACTGTCCTGTTCTGCGACATGGAAGGGTTCACGACCCTTTCCGAGAAGATGAGCCCAGAGGATCTTTATTCCCTGACGGACGAGATCTACGAGGTCCTGATCCAACGGGTCTATGAGTATGGTGGCACCGTAAACGAAATGGCGGGTGATGGAATCATGGCCCTCTTTGGCGCTCCCGTTGCGATCGAAGACGGACCCCAGCGAGCCATTCGATCCGCTTCCGCGATCCATCGCGGAATGGTGAAGCTAAGCGAAGACCTCCGAAGAAAGTACCCCGCTATTTCAGCGAGCAAGATGCGTATCGGCATCCACAGTGGGCCCGTTGTCCTCGGCACCCTGGGAAATGACCTCCGAGTCGATTTTACGGCAGTGGGCGATACGGTCAATCTCGCATCGCGGATGCAGAACCTGGCAGAGCCCGGAACAACCTATGTATCGGAAGAGACGTTTCGGCTTACGGAAGGCTATTTTCGATTCGAAGCCCTGGGTGAGCATCGAATCAGGGGAAAAGAAGGGGTGTTTAGAGTCTACCAGGTGATCGCTTCCACCACGAGAAGGACGAAATTTGATGTCAGCGCCGAGAGGGGGCTTACCCCTTTTGTCGGAAGGGAGAGAGAACTTGAGCTTCTCCTCGATGGAATGGAGCGGGCAAAGGCGGGAAGGGGCCAGGCTTTCTCAATCATCGCCGAGGCGGGGATGGGGAAATCGAGGCTTCTCTATGAATTCAGAAAGGCCATTGCCAACGAGGAGATTGCCTTCCTGGAAGGAAGGTGTCTTTCCTACAGCCGGGGCATTCCTTACTTTCCGATTATCGACCTGTTGAAGTCCACGTTTGACATCCGGGAGAGTGACAGCGAGTCCGAAATCAGGAGGAAGATTGCCGTCGAGCTCAACCAGCCCGGGTCGGACATCCCCTCGATCGTTTCCTATTTTATGGAGCTTTTATCGGGCAAGGATACTGGCACGGATGAGATCATCATGACCCCCGAGGTCAAGAAAGACCGGATCATCGATGAGGTGAAAAAACTGGTCCTTAGAGGAGCGGAGATCCGGCCCCTGGTGATTGCCATCGAGGACCTTCATTGGGTGGATAAGAGCTCTGAGGATACCTTGAAACAGATCCTTGAGGCCATCTGGGGAGCAAGGATTCTCCTGGTGTATACATACAGACCCGAGTTTGTTCCTATCTGGGGCAACAAGTCCTATCACAGCCAGGTGAGCTTGAACAGGCTTTCGAACCGGGAGAGCCTGAATCTGGTCGCCCACCTGCTCGGGACGAGCGACATCGATGAGGTCCTTGCTGAATTCATCCTGCAAAAGACCGAAGGGATCCCTTTCTTCGTCGAGGAGTTTGTTCAATCCCTCAAGAATCTCCAGTTGATCGAGAAAAGAGGCAGCCAGTATGCGCTGAGCAAAGACCCCCGGCGCGTGACGATTCCGAGCACCATTCAAGAGGTGATCATGGCAAGGGTCGACACCCTGCCGGAGATGGCCAAAAGCGTCCTCCAGACTGGCTCGGCCGTCGAACGGGAATTCGGCCATGAGTTGATCCAGAGGATCACCGGATTGCCCGAGAAGGAATTGTTCTCCTGCCTCTCCGTTCTGAAGGATTCCGAACTGATTTATGAACGTGGGATCTTTCCCACCGCCACCTACCTCTTCAAGCATGCCCTGACTCGTGAAGTCATTTATGATTCGATCCTGGCCCGGAAGAGAAAAGCCCTCCATCAACAGATTGCCGAAGCCATTGAGGAACTTCACAGGGGTTCTCTGGAGGAGTACTGTGAGATCCTCGCAGAGCATTATATCCGGAGTGAGAATTTCCGGAAAGGGGCGCAATACGCGCGGCTCGCGAGGAGGAAGGCTCATCAGGCCGGGGCATTGAAGGACGCTATTACGTACAGCGAAAAGGCGGTGGCGTGCCTGGAAAAACTGCCTCCCGAGAACGATGTCCGGAAAGAGATCCTGGATACGAAGACAAGGATCGGGTTGTATTATGCCGAGATGATCCACTTTGACCAGGCGATGAAAGAGGTGGCCTCTGTTGCAGCCATGGCAAGAGAACTCTGCTATCAGAAACCTCTTCCCACGATCTACGCCATCTCCGGTGCCTATAACTACTTTGTCAAGGAAGATTTCTCTTCTGCCCTTGAAGATCTGGAGAGGTGTCTTGACATCTCAAAGGATCTCGGTGATATCCCGTCCCTCGTTCTCGGAAACACCTGGCTGGGGGTTGCCTCAGCCTTCTGTTGTTCTTTCGACAAGGCCCGTGGCTATCTTGAAAAGTCGCTGGAGATCATCTCCCGATCCCACTCCCATTGGGGGATCTCCCTTGGAAAGAGCAATATCAGCCTTTTCGCACACAACTGGCAGGGGGCATGCCGCCTGGGCTTTCAGGCGAGTGACGAAGCCATTCAATTTGCTGAGCGAAGCGGAGACATCTATTCCAAATCGGTTGCGTACAGCTGCCACGGGTGGTCCTGTTACTATCGAGGAGCTCTGGAAGAAGCGGATCGGTGCTTGACCAAGGCGTGCGCCCATTTCGAGCAGACTGACATCTTTTCCTTTTGGGCGCTCGCGAAACTCTGCCTTGGACTGGTCCACTTCGAGAAGGGCAACTATCAGAAAGCAATCGACAGCCACCGCGAATCGATCTCGCTGTTTAGGACCGCCAACATCTTTCCCTCTTTCGTCAATTTCAACGAGCTCGCTATCATCCGGGCAAGAATTGAGAGCGGAGAGGGGGAGATCGACACGAGCAACCTCCGTGAGTATGAGGAGAGGAATCGATTCCGGATCTATGAAGGATGGATCCCAAGGTGGATTGGGGAAATCCTCATGAACCGAGCAGGGGGCGATTCTTCCGAGGCGGAGGGTTGGATGGTGAAAGCCATTGAAGCCGATAAGAGAAATGGAATGCCATGGAATCTGGGGAAGGATCATCTCCTTTATGCCCATCTCTGCGGACATCAGCGCAGGCTCGGGGAACAAAAGGCGCACCTGAACGAGGCCCTTTCCCTGTTTGAGAGGTGTGCCGCCGACGGACCCCTGTCGGCAGTGAGAGAAGAGTTACGCCTGCTGGGCTCCTGACGCTTTCGAATCCAGGAATATCAAATTCGAATATCGAAGCACGAAATCCGAAACAAATCCGAATATCAAAATGTCCAAATTTCGAAACATACAGCATGGATACAAAAAACCGGGTCATTTTGAAATTTGGATTTTGGCCATTGTTTCGGATTTCTCTGTAGGGGCAGGGTTCACCCCTCCTTAGGGTTATCGATACGAGGTCGGATGATCTCTCATCTCCTGGATGAAATCTTCAACCAGGGTTTCCAGGTTGTACCTCGTCTTCCAGCCCCATTCTTTCTGTCCCAATGTGTCGTCCCAGCGGACGCCCTGGCTCATCTTGTGGAAGGCCATTGCCAAAGGATCGGGGTTGAAGGTAAGTTGTGCTTCAGGCAGGAATTTCAAGATGGCATTCTTCAGCGACCCGGCCGTGGGCATTGGATCCACTCCGGCAAGGAGATAATTCATCGTCTTGATCCGGTCGAGGGGAGCACGGGAAAGCTCCAGAAGAGCTCTGGCGGCATCCTTGAAGTAGATGATGGGAGACGACGTCTCAGGGGTGACAAAGATTTCGTAAGGCTCTCCGAGAGCGCTCTTTTCGATGGCCCATGCGTTATAAACGGAGACATTCTTCGTCTTTGCCCCGGGACCGACGACACCGGGAAAGCGAACGGACCGGAAATCAATCCCGTATCTGCGATGATAATAGCGTCCGAGCAATTCGCCGAAGAGTTTTCCCACACCATACATCGTGAAAGGTCGCTGGAGTGTCCTGTCATCGATAACAGGAGGTCCCTCAATATCGAGGCCAAACGTTCCATTTGTGCTGGCGTAGATAACCTGTTTTACGTTGAAGAGCCGGGCCCCTTCGAGGACGTTGAACATTCCTACGACATTGGTCTGAAATGACGCCTGCGGGTTTTGTTCAGAGGGCATGGAGAGCATGCCTCCAAGATGAAAAACGGTCTGAGGCTTACAGGTCTGAATGGCCGTCAGGACTTCTCCCATGTTTCCCTGATTGCCAACGAAATGGGTCCAGCGCCTGCCATAAGGCTCAAGGACAGGAGAGCTTGGTTTGATGTCAAAGGTGGCGATCTCCTGACCCTCTTCAAGTAGCATCCTCGCCAGGGTACTTCCAATAAAACCGGTTCCACCAGTCACTAAGTTCATCTATTCCTCCTACTGTAATCTCGGAATAATGGAATGATGAAAGATTGGAATATTGGGGAAAGATCAAAACAAACGGAAGATTAGAAAAGAGAAAGCTTGCTTTGAACCCATTACTGATGGTCTCGCAAAACGTCGTCTCACCGGTGAAAACCGGGGCCGGAATGACGGTCATCAGCCCTTTTCGACTTTTTACGACTTCATCAATATCCCATTACTCTATCATTCCAATATTCCAGTATTCCACTATTCCAATTGCCTTTGTGACCTCTGTGGTGAAGCCGGATCAGATGTAATTTGTCTTTGCTTTGCCCTTCAGTTTTAAAATGGCACGGGCTTCGTCGGGAGAGGCGGGTTCCATGTCGAGCTCTCTCAGGATCCGAGCCATCTTCTCCACCATCTCTGCGTTGCTCTTTGCAAGCCGTCCCTTCCCAAGGTATAGATTATCCTCCATGCCCACCCGCACATTGCCACCCATGACGGCCCCGACCGTGCAGAGGTTGAATTCATGACGTCCTGTTGGAAGGACGGACCAGATATGGTCTTTACCAAAGAGCTTATCCGCCGTCTCTTTCATGAAAACGACGTTTTCGACAGAGGGCTGGATGGCTCCCATGATTCCCAGGATCAATTGTAACCAGACCGGTGAATCAATGGCGCCCTTGTCCATCCAGTAGGCAGTATTATAGAGATGTCCCACATCGTAGCATTCAAGCTCCGGCTTCGTCCCGTTATCCCTCATGATTTTGAAAATCCGTTCCTGGTCGTAAAACGTGTTCTTGAAGATATTGTCCTTCGATTTCTCGAGGTAGTTCTCCTCCCAGTCAAATTTGTATTCTTTGATTTTGTCCATCATCGGAAAAAGTCCGAAATTGATCGACCCCATATTGATCGAGGCCAGCTCGGGTTTGAATTTACGAACAGCCACCATCCGTTCCTCCGGAGTCATGGTAGGTGCCCCACCGGTAGTGATACAGATAATGACATTGCTCTTATGGTGGACCTCCTGGCAGAATTCCTGGAAGAGGCCGAGATCCATCGTTGGAGCACCTGTTTTCGGGTCCCGCGCGTGAAGATGGACGGAGGCCGCTCCCGCTTCACATGAAGCGATAGCCTCCTTCGCGATCTGCTCAGGCGTGATGGGTAGATAAGGGCTCAAGCTCGGGATATGAATCGACCCTGTAACAGCACAGCTAATAATAACTTTATCCATGTTGTCCTCCCTTTATGTTGAAAATGATTACACAGATTCAAAGAACGATTACACCGATTAATGAATAAGATGATCGCCCTTATAACCGGGCAGACATCCCGCCTTGGGCGGGACCCCCAAGCAAAACCACACATGAATTCTACAGCCGTTTGGGTTAGTTGAAATTCTTTATTCATGAGGCCAGCAAGCCTCCATCAACAAAGATTACCTGTCCGGTGATATACGAAGAAGCATCTGAAGCCAGAAAGACAGCGACGTATCCCAGATCTTTCTCTGGCTCTGCAAAGCGTTTCATCGGGACGCGGCTCAGGGCCCACTTCGTTCTCTCAGGGTCTTCAAGCAGCTTCTCTGTCAGAGCCGTCCGACAGAACCCCGGCCCAATAGCATTCACCCGAATGTCGAACTCGGCCCATTCGACTGCCATGGAACGGGTCATTCCCGCAATCCCCGATTTTGCGGCCACATAGGCCATGATGTTAGGGACGGCCATGGCGCTGTTGACGGAGGAAATATTAATGATCTTGCCATCCCTTCGTTCGATCATGCTGGGTACGATAGCATGGGCCAGGGCAAAGGAGGCGGTCAAATGGATAGTGATCACTTTGTTCCATTCTTCAAGCGTAAACTCAAGAGCCGGCTTTCGCACCTGAATTCCTGCGTTATTGATGAGGATGTCGATTTTTCCGCAATCTTCCAAAATGTCCTGGACATATTTTGGGATCATTTCAATTTTACTCAAATCTGCCACATAAGGATAGGCTTTAGCACCGGAGGTTGACCTGATCAATTCTGCTGTCTCCCGTGCGTTCTCCTCAATGATATCGAGGACCACAATATCGGCTCCAGATTTGGAGAGCGCCATGGCCAGGCCTCTACCAATACCCCGTCCGGATCCTGTTATGAGAGCGGTCTTTCCTTCGAGAGAAAATTTTTCTTTCAGGGTGTTAATGTCCATGGTCTGTCTGACGACATCTCCTCTTGGAGGCTAAGACGAACGGGTCAGGGCTTTTCGGCACTGGCAAAGAATTGAAAGAACCTCAAAAGGCTGCTCGATCTCGAGAAACGTTGCAACGCCCCGGGGCTCGAGAAATTCCCTGCATTCGTCCATCACCTGCTTATCTCCGCTGAACGTCACGAGAACTGTCTTCTCAGGATACCGCTTCACCATATCAACGATGAATTCAAGAGACGGCTTGTTCTCCCGTGTCACAAGGAGAATGGGAACCACGGCGTCGATGTTCGGGTCCCTAAGAACAGCTTCCATCCCCTCTCGGTATCCCTCTTCCACCCCCAACACGGAGGCCGCGGCCCAGATGTCAACTGGATTTCTCATCCGGATGTAGGGGGGACTGATCTCCTGCAGCCTCTTGAGATTCTCAGGCTCCAGATCGGGGATTTGAAGCTCCAGGTGAGTACACAGGTCCGAAAGGACCACGAGCATCGCTCCGGAGGGAGCCAGGAAGCTGACTCGGTTGCCACGTGGGAGAGGGGCCATCGAGAGGGCCTTCCCCGCGAGGATGAGATGGGTGTATTCCCAGATTCTCACAATCCCTGCCTGCCTGAGCATGGAATCCACGAGACGGTCTTCCGCCGCCATGGCAGCGGTGTGGGCGACGGCTGCATGTTTCCCCGCTTCGGTCGCGCCCCCTTTTAACATCACCACGGGCTTCTTTCGAGTTGCCTTTCTTGCCACTTCCAGGAACCGTCTCGGAAACTTAATGCTTTCCAGGTACATGACGATGGCATTCGTCTCGGGATCGTCGGACAAATACTGGAGTGCCTCGCTCTCCTCGATATCGATTTTATTCCCAAGACCGATCACACGGGCAACTCCGAAATGTTCGCCCGTCAGAATATATTTCATCGTATGGGTGGCAAAGTTGCCTGTTTGGGCAATGTAGGAGACCGTGCCTCGACGGATCTTACCCAGAGGAAAAAAGGTGGAGGTAAACCGATGGGGTGTGGAGGTATGGCCGGAAGTATTCGGCCCGATGGTTCGGACCTTCTTCTCGTGGATGATATCCGTGAGCTCCTGCTGGACTTGCGCCCCGTACTCATCCACTTCAGCAAACCCTCCGGCGGAGAGAACCACTTGTCTGATCCCCTTTTCAGCACACTCCCGAAGGGCCTGGGGAGACTCTTTCGCAGGGACGATGATGATTGCCAGATCGATTCCTTCCGGGAGGCTGGCAATCGAGGGATAGACCCTCATTCCGAGAAGCTCTCCGCCCTTTGGATTGACGAGAAGAACCTGACCCTCAAAGCCGTTAGCGACGATGTTTCGTATGACTTCATGGCCGGGTTTACCGGCGGTGAAAGAAGCTCCGATGATGGCTACGGATCGGGGATTGAAAAAGCGATCGATCGGGGCCTTATCCGAAATCAAAACCTCCTGTGGCCGGGAAGTAAATTTGGGCTTGAGAAGAATCTTCACATCGAGACCTATCACTCCCCGGCTGTTTACGACCAGGGGGTTAATATCCACGGATTCCCAATAGTCCTCCGCTTCTTCTCCGAACCGGGCCAGTGCCATGAGAGCTTCGACAATAGGGTCGATCTCATAAGAAGGCCCTCCGCGAAACCCTGTCAAGAGGCTGAATCCTTTCAGACCGGTGAGAACATGGTGGATATCGTTTCTGCTGGCCGGGAGCATGATGAATCCGACGTCCTGATAAATCTCCGTGAAGATGCCGCCGATCCCGATCATGAGAAAAGGGCCGAAATGCTCGTCATGTATGAGGCCTGCAATCAGTTCGACTCCCGGCGGCGCCATCTCTTCAACAAGAAGCGGGGACCCGGGAAAACGATTCCAGAGGTCTACCGCTGTCTTTTGGATGGTGGTTCCATCTTCGAGGCCGATACTCACTGCCCCCTGATCGGATTTATGGATGAGATCAGGAGCCAGGACCTTTAAAACGAGAGGGTATGACAACTCCGATGCAGCCGCCTGAAGCTCGCCGCTGTTCGTGACCCGCCTCCCGCGAGGGACTTTTATCCCGTATTTGGCCACGAGAGATTTCCCCACATCCTCGGGAAGAAGGTGGATTTTGTCATTAATCGCTTGCATGAGTGTCTTGTGAATGTCCATCCGGTTCCTTTCGAAGTTTCGTACTTGTCAAGATTAGATTTTCACCGCAGAGGCGCAGAGGACGCCGAGAAGGTATTTTTTATTTGGCGATCTCTTGGAGTAGGGAACGCATATATGCGTTCCCTACGAGATCAATTCCCTAAGGCATGAGGTTTATGATCCAATCCCGCGCTTCGCGGGATTGGATCATAATAACATCCCTGAGCGTCCTATGCGGCTCTGCGGGGAGATTTCTTTTCTATTTCTATCCCTATCCCTATCCCTTCTCTTCTTCCCGGAACAATCGGAGTCTTCTGTAAAGCCGTTTGTCCCGTTCCCGTTTCATCTTCTCGGCTTCACCCGGTTTGTATTCATAGAAGCCGCGCTGAGATTTCACGCCATAGCGGCCTTCCTGAATCATCTTCTCCAGAATCGCGGGCGGCTTGAATTGCTCCCGTTTCAACTTGTCGTAGAGATACTTGAAAATGGCATCGTAAACGTCTAACCCTGCCAGGTCGGAGATTTCGAAGGGACCATAGGCGCTCAAGCGAAAACCGAAAGAGGTTCTCACGATCTGGTCGACCTCTTCAGGGGTCGCCAGCCCTTCTTCAACAATCGCCAGGGCCTCTGCTGCCATGGCAAATTGGATTCGGTTGCCCACAAATCCGGGTGAACTGGTACATCGGGTCGGGACTTTACCAACGCGTTTCAAAAAAGAGAACGTTGCTTCGATCGTTTCCTGACTGGTCGCTTTCGTGGGGATGACTTCAACACATGGCGTGATCTGAGGCGGGTTGTAGCCATGAGTCCCGATGACCCGCTCCGGATGAGCTACCACCGTGCTCAGCTCATTAATATCAAAAGACGAGGTATTGCTTGCGAGGACCACATCAGGAGGCGTCCAGGTATCGAGGTCCCGAAAAATTCTCTTTTTGAGATCGATATTCTCATAAACCGCTTCGAGGACAAAATCGGCCTTCTGCGCAGCCTGTTTCAGATCCGTGGTGAAGCGGATATGCTTCAGAATCGGATCGATCGCTTCCTTCTTGATCTCTCCCAGCTCGACCATGTGATTCAGATTGTCAACGATCCATTCGCGGGCCCGCTGGAGTAATTCCTCCGTCTCGTCGACCAGCCAGACCTGAATGCCATTCATAGCAAAAAGCTGCGCAAACCCATGCCCCATCGTCCCGGCACCGATCACAGCAGTTGTCTTAATCTCTCTCATCTTCCATCTCCTTTTTTCAGCTCGGGCAGCAGTCCAGTTATCTGAACGATACTTTCTCTGAGAGAAATGTGAATTACTTCCTGGTTAACAAGCACACCCACTAATGGTGACAATCGTGCAGTCCCGTCAGGTGATGATTTCAGTTTGAAAGAATTGCTAAATTGCGATCAGCGATGGTTGCAACCCCTTCCTGTAGAGCTTATGAATTCTATTCGAAAAACGCTTGTTTCCCATCCTTAAAAATAGTATTGTAGCCAGGGTATGCTTTCTCAGGACTGGGCAATTGATTGTAGGCCTGTAATATCATGTAATTAAAAGAAGCTTGTGCGTCAGGGAAAATGGCATGTATCTCGGGGTATAACGTATTAGCCTCTCCTGATATTTCCTTTCCATTCGTGACATGTGTGGATGTTACATATTTAAATACTGGATCAATACCCGAAGTAGTGACCGCTAAATCAATGGAAAATAGCTTTATTTTCTGGTTTGCTCCCAACGAGATAGGGAAATGGTAAGTATTTTCAAATGCCTTGATGATCTTGTCAATTGTTTCAATATAATCCTTCTCTTTCTGATACTGAAGATAAGGTGCAGGCCTCATAACTCTTCGAGCAGCTAACGCATACATAACTGACGACAAGTATTTCTTTTCAGAGAATAATTTATTGGCCATTTTGATGAGCTCCGGTGCTATTTGGTTCTCTATAGAATAGTCTCCAAGGTGTAGAACTCTCAGTTTCCATTCATTGTTTTCTTGACCATAGTAAATAAACAATAGATGTTGAAAACCAAGGCTGTCCGATTTCCAGAATTGCATATAGGAATGCTTAGGAAGGGAAGTGATGCTCACAATCAGTCTTCTCTCTTGCAGCGGGAGAATCGTAGAGCTCTGGTTAGATCCTACTCCGTTTTGGATGTTGTAATACTCATCAAATAATTCATATTTTTCAATGTCAAATTGTCTTTTTAATAATGAAATGGTTTCCGGAACACTTGAAGACTGTTTTAGGAATTCATCTGAGCATAAGGCCTTAAATTTCCCTTCATCACCCGACTTTATGCTTTCTATAAGGACAAGTGACCTGTTTTTCATGGAGGTGCTGAGGTCAGTAGATATTTCGTCGTTGTATCGGGTGTGTATGATGTGAACACCGCAACCGAGCAAAAGAGCGAAACAAAATATTAAAATTCTAGAACTAACTATTCTTTTCATAGGTAGAAACCTCTTTAAGGCAGGTTATAGGGTGTATCAGATTCGCTTGATCTACTCTACACGGTCTTAATGGTTTCTCTTTTACTCTAATGATTTCTGGCGCTCAGCCATTTCCAGAACACATCAACAGTTTTCACCCTACGCTGCCAAAACTCTCTTTCAGGAAGTACTCGCTATCGCTTGATCCACCCTACGAAGTCTTATCCGTCAAACTCCAAGATACCTCTGTCTGAGCTCTTGACCCTGAATCAATTCATCGGCGAGGCCGGAGAAGACCATGTGGCCATTCTCCAGAATATAGGCCCTCTGGGAGACGGCTAAGGCAAGAGTCGAATTCTGTTCAACCAGGAGAATCGTCTCTCCCTTTTCTTTCAACTCTTTGACGATTTTCATCACCTCCATGACCATGATGGGAGCAAGTCCCTCCGTAGGTTCATCGAGGAGCAACAGGTCTGGATTCCCCATCAGCGTTCTGGCGATCGTGAGCATCTGCTGTTCCCCTCCGCTCAGCACTTCCCCCATCCGGGATTCGATCTCCTTCAGTTTTGGAAAGTGATCGTAGATCCTCTCCAGGGTCCACCCGCCTTTCGTGCCATTTCCCTTCCGTGCAATCTCAAGGTTACGTCTGACGGTTAAGTTTGGGAAAATCCTCCGATTATCCGGGACGAAGCCAACACCGAGGTTGGCGATGTCGTAAGGAGGAAGACCCATGATGTTTCTCTCTTTGAAAAGGATTTTACCTCCCCGCGGGGGTGTCAATCCCATGATCGATCGGATGGTGGTCGTCTTGCCCGCGCCGTTTCGGCCCAGGAGTGCAATCACCTCTGCTTCCTTGATCTCGAGGGAGACATCAAACAGGGTATGGGCCTCGCCGTAGAAGGTATTGATTTTTTCAACCGTCAGCATTCCCTATTCCTCCGTTAGGCCAAGCAATATTGCCCGCCTAAGTAGGCTTCCTGAACCTTTTCATTTCCCCTGATCTCATTTGGCGTGCCCTGGGCCAAAATTCCCCCCTGGGCCATGACGATGATATGATCGGAAATCGACATGACCACATCCATATCGTGTTCCACCACGGCAAGGGTTAGTTGTGAAGAGATCCTCTTCATGAACTCCGAAATCCGCTTTCGATCCTCCGACATGAGCCCGCTCGTGGGCTCGTCAAGAAGGAGAAGGGAGGGCTTAGTGGTCAGCGAAATGGTGATCTCGAGAATTCTCCGATCTCCGTAGGAGAGGAGTTTCACGGGAGTGTCGTCCTTCCCGGAGAGCCCTGTCTCTTTGATCACCCGCAGCGTCTCCTCCTTGATCGAGGTGAATTTTTCCGCGTCGGACAGAAGCTCAGGACCATGTCCCTGCTGGGCCTGGACCCCAAGCCACACATTCTCGAAAAGGGTCAATTCGTTGAAGAGATTGAGAATCTGGAAGGACCGGGAGATTCCTTTCCGGACGATCTGATGAATGCGAAGGCGAGTAATATCCTCCCCTTTGAACAGTATCCTTCCCTGGTCGGGTTTAATGAGCCCGGTCAGCAGATTAAAAAGGGTTGTCTTGCCAGCGCCATTAGGGCCGATGATCGAAGTCAATTTTCCTTCTTCGAGGGCGAGGCTTACCGAATTGACCGCTCTCAGGCCTCCAAAGTTCTTGGTCAGCCCTTCCGTGCCGAGTATTGCCATGATTCCTCCTACTTCAGAATGGTCCTCTTCTTTCGGCCAATCAATCCCAGAATTCCCGAGGGGATGAACAGGATGACGAAGACGAACATCAAGCCGTAGATGAACAGCCAATCGATTTCGAAATGGAGATAGGCTGCCGACCTGCCAATATAAGCACTCAGAAGGTCCCTGGAAGCGATGAAGATCGAGGCTCCGAGGATAGGCCCGAAGAAGTTTACCAGTCCCCCTCCCAGGAGGTTCATCATCACCACGTTTCCGGACTGGGTCCAGTCGAGAACGGTTGCAAAAGCGGAATTGATGAGGAAAGTGTAAAGGCCACCAGCAAGGCCTGCAAATGCCCCTGAAAGGGTAAAGGAGGCCCATTTGTAGAGATAGGTGTTGTATCCAAGATAGGCAGCACGGACCTCATTCTCTCGAATCGCCCGAATGACCCGGCCGAAAGGAGAGTGAACGATCTTCCAGGCGATGAGGGTAGCGATTAAGAAAATCGCCCAGCAAAAATAGTAGTAGTTCATTGGAGTGGAGAGCTTGATCTGGAAAAGGTCGGGAATCCCAATGGGAAGCCGATCGATCCTCGATAACCCCGTCTCCCCGCCGGTCAATTCTTCCCAGCGGAAGGCGATGAAATAAAAGACCTGGCCAAAGGCGATCGTGAGAAGGGAGAAGTAGATTCCCCTTTTTTTGGAGACGATCAGGCCGACCAATCCGGCAAATAGGGCTCCTCCCACGATGCTCAACAGGAGAGGGACCCATAATCCGGGGTACACACGCAAGAAGATGATCCCTGCCGTATAAGCTCCAATCCCAAAGTAAGCACCATGGCCAAAGGAGGTCAGTCCTGTATAGCCCAGGAGGATATTGAATCCCACGGCGAAGAGGGACCAGATCATCACCTCGGTCCCAAGAGAGAGGTACCTCCCGATTAAAGGAAATTTTGGGAAAAAGAAAAAGAGAATGAAAACCCAGGTCATGGGGTTGTGGAAGATTTTTCTCCACCAGTTTTGGGACTGCATTTCAAGCCTCCAGTACGCTCTTTTCTCCCATGAGACCTCTTTGTCTGAAGATCAGGATGAGGGCCATGATCACGTAAGGGATGATATCTTCCGCCCTGGGGAAGACCATAACGATCATGCTTTTCGACATCCCGACAATCAGACCTCCGATCACGCTTCCCCAAAAGCTCCCAATACCGCCCAAGACGACAATGATGAAAGCTGGCATGAGAATATCGGTGCCCATCCCCGGCTTCACGCTGAAGATGGGAGCGGCAATCACGCCGGCAATGCCTGCGAGGATGGACCCAATTCCGAAAACCAGCATTCGGAGTCGGGGAAGATTTTTGCCGAGGGCCATGATCATTTCGCTGTCGTAGGCGCCGGCCTTGATGATCCCCCCGTAGGGCGTCTTCTCCAGAAAGAGCCAGGTGAGAAAAATAATCAAAATGGCCAGCAGAGCGAGAAAGAGCCGGTATTTGGAATAGGTCATAAAACCAAGTTCAATCGAGCCTGCCACAAATTCAGGGGCCTTGACCGAATAGCCGATTTTTCCCCAGATCGGCACCATTCGGATCACCGCCTCCAGTGCTGTTGCAATCCCGAAAGTCAGGAGGAGGCCGAAGAGAGGATTTCCTCCATAAGTCCGGCGTATCGCAACTCTTTCGAGGATGAGTCCTATGATGCCGACCAGGAGGGGAGCGACGATCAATCCAACCCAGAAGGGGAGATTGAAATATCTCTGAAGCGTAAATGCAAAGTAGGCGCCAAAGGCAAAAAGGACTCCGTGGCTAAAATTGATCACCTGCATCACGCCCAGAATCAGGGTGAACCCAAGGGCCACGACAGCATAGATTAGTCCGTTGACCAGCCCGATCGTGGCAAATGAGGAGAATTCCGCAATAAATTCCTCCATCGTCTTTTTCCTTTCAGGAAATTAATTCGCTTTCACCACGGAGCCTCGAAGTAGGGAACGCATATATGCGTTCCCTACTTCGAGGCTTTTGAAATTTGCAATTTGCAATGAGATTTACGCCGGATAATCTTCCAGGTTTACCGGATTCTCTTCTCTGGTCCTGGCTACGTCCTTTCCAGGACACCATTTCTGCAGTTCAAGGAAGTCGGTCCGGTCTTTCATACTCTTTTCTGGTTTCGACTTCACGACATAATAGGCCCAGATGAACTGGTGGTCCCATTCCCGAATATAAATGGGGTCGTTTTTAAGCGATTCCGCAACCGGCACCGTGTAGCCCTCAAGGGCTTTGATGACGGGGGTTATGTCATCCTTCCCAACCCGCTGGATGGCCTTGAGAAGTTCTCTCAGCCCAATATATCCGTTGGCCGTATCCTGCGTAGGAACAGGAATCAATGCCGCCGGGAACATCTTCTTATAGGTGGCCACGAAGGCCTTCACCGTAGGCGTATCGATTCCGTGGTACCATTCCGTTCCATGCAGGCCGAAATTCTTTTTGGGTCCAGCGGCCCAAACGTCCTCAAAGTCATAAAGGGTGTGAACAATCGTCGTCTTCTTTTGGACGCCAAACTCGAAGCACTGTTCAATCAGGGCAGCTCGGTCCACGCCTCCCACGGTGATGACGAGGGCATCGGGCTTTGAGGAGAGGGCCTTCTGGATAAAAGCACTGAAGTCCCGGGTTCCGAGAGGAATCTTCGATTCTCCCATATCCGTCCCCTTATACTGTTCCAGGACCTTCTTCCCCCATCGGGTCCCTGACCATCCCCATTCGTAGTCATGGGTGAAGAAATACCATTTTTTCCCCACCTTTTCGATGACGTAAGGCCCCAGGCATTTCAGGGCCATGGCCATGTCAGGGCAAACACGAAAGACACAGCGATGAGCCTTCTCACCGGTTATCGTGTCAGAGTTCTGATTGGTTGCAATATAAAGGACACCTGCTCTTTGGGCGACTTCGCCTACCGACACGGCCGTTGAACTGGAAACGCCACCCATCAAGAACTTGACCTTATCGACTTCAATAAGCCGTCGTGCCTTTCGGGCAGCCACTTGAGGATCGGTCTCATCGTCTTCGACAAGCAGTTTAACAGGCCGATCGAGAACATTCTTGATCTCGGCCACTGCCATCTGCATGCCCATTCGTTCCATCATCCCGTGGTCCGCATAGTTTCCACTGGCCGGGCTTACAATTCCAATGTAGAACGGCTCGGCTGCCACCGCCTTCCTTGCAATGTAAGGAATTCCGGGCCCCAACAGGGCCGCCCCAGCCACTGCACCCTTTAAAAAAGTCCTTCGCGATACCTTCTTCTCTACCTTTTTTTCCATAAGATTCCCTCCTGTAAGAATGAAAAAAGTTTGTGGAAAGTCGAAAAGCGTTCACCTCCTTCCTAATTCGGTCATTTTGCCAGCCCACGATGAAAAAGAAAAACGAACTGATCTACTCAGTCTAAGCTACTTAATAGACTTCGATTTGTCAAGTGAGAAAGTTGGGAAAGTTGGGAAAAAGTTGAAAAAATCTTTTTCTTGACATGGAGGATCTTTCCCCTTAGAATTGGAATCAAGGAAGGAGGTGAGGTCCATGAGATGGATGTTTCCTCATGCCACCCATTGCTCCACCTGTGGCTCGCTACGGCGGTCCTGAGCAAGACGTGAAACTGCTCATCGGATAAAAGGTATATCTCCACTGTTCTTCAGATTTCATAGGCCGGTTTTTTCCCCGGCCTTTTCTTTTGCCTACCCGGATTTCCCCGTGAAGAATTTCCGAATCACACCGCCTTTATAATCGTCACATATCAGTATGGACAATCAGACAGAAAAAGGTCCAATGGATCTTCCTCCCCCCTCCGGTGAAAGAATCGAGGTGAGGGGGGACTCCGAGGTTCCACCCTCACCCCCACCCTCTCCCGCCAAGACGGGAGAGGGAGATATTTATCTATTCTATATTGAGACCATTAATAATTGTCTACGGATTGACAAGACCGAATCAGTTGATATATGATTTTGCAGCCATTCTTTACCAGGGGGTACCCATGATAAGGCGTCTGGATAGAACCAACCTTTCGGATCTCTGCGCAGGAACGACAATCCTTGGAACCGGGGGAGGGGGATCGCCCGAGTTGGGTCTCTCTCTTCTCAACCGTCTGCTTGAAATGGGAAAGGAGATCCGGCTGATCCCGGCTGATGAGGTTCCGGACGAAGGGATCGTCATCCACCCGGCCATGGTAGGCTCTATCGCCCCTTCTCAGGGAGGGGAAGGGGAGAGCGAGGATTATGCGGCCAAGATCCTCTCTGAAGACGGCCCTCTCATGACGGGACTGAGGACATTGGAAGAGATTCTTCAAAAGAAGGTCTATGCAACGATGCCGGTGGAACTGGGTGGCTATAACACGCCGGTTGCTGCCATTCTCGCCGCCCTGGCAGGCCTTCCCTTTGTGGACGGAGATACCATTGGGAGGGCTAAGCCCGAGTTGATGATGCAGACCTATACCATTCATAATGTGCCCATCACCCCCATGGTTCTAACCGACATGAGAGGGAACTGTGTCCTGGTTAAAAAAGTGGCGAGCTTCAGGGATGGGGAGAAGATTGCCAGGGCCATGGCCGTCGTGGGAAGTGGTACGACCGCGGTCCGATGTCCGGTGAGGGGGGATGTCTTCAAGAGGACGATCATTCCTGGGGGGGTGACGAAGGCGATTGATATCGGGAAGGCCTTGAGAGAGGCAGAGGAGCATCATCAAGACCCTGTTCAGGCGGTCATCCGGGCTTCGGGAGGAAGGGAGCTATTTACAGGGGAGGTGGCTCGATTTGAGTGGGAGGACCGTGAGGGATTCCTCTGGGGGACCATTACGGTCCGGGGAGATGATCGATACGCCGGGCACGAGTTCAAGGTCTGGCTCAAGAACGAAAATCTTCTCTCCTGGCTCGATGGAGCTCCGTATGTCCTTACTCCCGATCTCATCTGCATCCTTGATGGCGCAACGGGCAAGGGGATCACCAATTCTCAGATGAAGGAAGGACGAAGGGTCGCGGTCTTTGGCATACCGTGCCATCCGTTCTGGCGCACAGAAAAGGCCCTGGACCTTGTCTCTCCAAAGCACTTCGATTTCGAGATTCCGTACACCCCAATGGAGAAGGTGATTCGGGACTTTTAGCAGATACTCAAAGGCGCGTTTTCCAGGTTGCTCAAAAATGGCCAGATGCAAGGCACCCGAAATCCTGAGGAATGAGGCGTACGTGGCAGTACGCCGCAATGAGCCTGCCCCGTGCTTGACACGGGGAAGAATGAGGGAAACGCCGCCGATGGGCGTTTTTCAGCGACCCGTTAAGGCTCTGTGAAAGGAGAAGATGAAATGGCTCTCAAGCAGGTCATCGAAATCTACGATCTTCTGGAAGATCCAAAGGTGAATGGAAAACGGGTCGCCGCTCTCCTGAAGAAAAGAGGCGCTGACCGGGTGGCAGTGAAATCGATCCGCGGGGAGAGAGGAACGACGGATTCGATCAAAATATTGATTCGAGGATCGAAGGGAAGGCTATCCAGGGAGAAATGCCCCACCCTCGGCGTGATCGGAAGACTGGGAGGGGTTGGGGCAAGGCCCGAGATGATCGGGCTTGTTTCGGATGCCGATGGAGCGGTCACCGCCCTTTCGGTTGCCTTGAAACTATCGGAAATGAAGCAGAGGGGAGATGTCCTGCCCGGTGATGTCATCGTGTCAACACACATCTGCCCCAACGCTCCCGTGAGCCCTCACGAACCTGTCCCTTTCATGGGTTCTCCGGTAGACATGAAAACGCTGAACGTCCTTGAGGTAGATCCGGCTATGAACGCCATCCTCTCCATCGATACGACGAAGGGAAACCGGATCATTAACCAGAAGGGCTTCGCCATCTCTCCCACGGTAAAGGAAGGGTATATTCTCAAAGTGAGCGAAGACCTCCTTACGATCATGGAAATCACGACGGGCAGAAGACCTTCTGTTTTTCCCATCACAACCCAGGATATTACACCCTATGGGAATGAGATCTTCCATCTCAACAGCATCCTGCAGCCCTGCGTTGCCAGTCAAGCTCCTGTTGTGGGAGTGGCGATCACCGTTGAGTCTGTTGTTCCTGGCTGCGCCACCGGAGCAAGTCATCCCGTCGACATTGAGGAGGCTGTGAGGTTCTCTATCGAGGTAGCCAAGACCTTCGGTATGGGAAAATGTCGTTTCTATGATGAAGGGGAGTTTGCGAGAATCGTCGAGCTGTATGGCCCTATGCACCACCTCCAGACCCTGGGGAAAAAAGAGAGATGAAACGGAGGAACGGAGATAGAGAAAAAGATGATGGGGAGATGAGGAGATGAGGCGATAGGGGGAAAGAGAAAAGGACGACACAGGGACACGGAGACACGGAGAAAGATTCAGAATCGGTGGGGTCAGTCCACGCCACCTTTCAGAGGGGATTATGCTTCACAAAAAAATAGGGATGATCACGATCGGTCAATCTCCGAGGACGGATATCGTGCCGGAGATGAAGGAGATCCTGGGGCAGGAAGTGAAGGTCATGGAAGCAGGGGCCCTCGATGGGCTGAGCCTTGAAGAGGTGAAAAGGTTCTACCCGAAGAAGGGAGACTACATCCTCTGCACCCGCATGTCTGACGGGACAGAGGTGGTGGTCGCGAAGCGTCATGTTTTGCCCAGGGTTCAGCGGTGCATTGATCTTCTCACGGAAAAGGGAGCAGAGGTCATTCTCTTCCTTTGCACGGGGAAGTTTCCTGAATTCTCTTCGAGAAGACTCTTTCTCGAACCCCAGAAGATAATCGATCAACTTATTCCCGCCTTTATCAGGGGAAACGAGAAGATGGGTCTTTTGGTCCCCCTTCAAGACCAGGTTGAACAGGCTAAGAGAAACTACGTTCGGCTGAAAGGAGAAGTGATCGTACAGGCAGCTTCTCCCTATGCGGGGAAAGATGAAGTCTCCCGTGCAGCAAAAGAGCTAAAGAAATCCGATCCCGCAGTGGTTGTCATGCACTGCATGGGGTATACAAAAGAGATGAAGCGAAGAGTCCGGGAGATTATCGGGAAGCCAACCGTCCTGGCTCGGTCGTTCGTGGCGAGGACATTAAAGGAGTTGCTGGACTAAAGGAGGTGGTTTGTACTGGAGGGGACGTTTTTACCATGACCACAAGAATATGCCCCTTTTCCGTCATGCCGGACTTGATCCGGCATCCAGAAGGTCTTGAGAGAACTGGATTTCGGCTTCCGCCGGAATGACGACATTTTCGGAAACCATCAGTTTATGGACTGACTCTAATTCCAGAAAGGAGGTAAGGCGGATGAAAAGAACGAAACATATCTGGGTCATTTTTGCGGCAATCCTAACGGTAACTTTTCTGATGGGTACGACGATTCACGGTTATGAGAAGCAGGATGGTAAGAAAATCATGATCTATGGGGAAAGGCAACCGGCCCCGAATATCGATCCAAGCCAGTTCTATGATTGGTCGACTCGCATGCTTCAGCAGGCCCTTTACGATGCTCTAACGAAGTATGTGGGCAATCCTCCCCGGATCGTCCCGTGGCTGGCAAAGTCCTGGAAGAAGTCGGCCGATGGAAAGAAGTGGACCTTTGAGCTGGTCCGGAACGCCAAGTTCCAGAATGGAGATCCGGTTACGGCTCAGGCTGTGAAATGGTCCTTTGAAAGAACGCTTACCCTGAAAAAAGGACCTGCCTGGATGCTCATGGATTTTCTCGACAAGGATGGCATCCGGGTGATCGACGATTACACGGTTGAATTCAACCTGAAGACTCCTTATGCTGCCTTCGAGATGGCCGTGCCCTGGTGGTATATTATGAATCCCAAGATCGTGATGGCTAATGAAAAGGCCGGTGATATGGGCCAGGAGTGGATGAAGGACCATTCCGCAGGCTCCGGTCCTTTCAGGCAGAAACGGTGGGAGCATGGAGTGCTTTACGAATTGGAAGCAGTGGAAGATTATTGGAAAGGCTGGGAGAGCCCAAAGCATATCAATGGATTTATCTACAAGATCATTCGCGAGTCGAGTTCCCTGAAGATGGCCCTTGAGAAGGGTGAATTGGATGGGCTCGCCGGCCTCAATTCCGAAGACTTCGATGTGGTGGCGAAAAACCCGAACATCTATGTGACCAACGATCCGGGATGGACTACCTTCGGGGCCAAGATGAATACGCAGCAGGGTCTTACCAAGGATATCAACATCAGAAAGGCCATCTGCTACGCGTTTGATTATACTTCGATGATCAAGATCTATAACGGAAACGCCGTCCTCGAGGACAGTCCGTTCCCGAAAGGAATGAAAGGCTATATCCCTGTCCCCAATGTCTACCGCCAGGATATAAAGAAAGCGAAAGAGTACTTAGCGAAGGCGGGGTATCCGAGCGGTGGATTTGAGCTCGAATATGTCTATGTCCAGGGGCTGGAAGAGGAAAGACAAATTGGTCTTGTCCTTCTCGATAACCTCGCGCAACTGGGAATCAAATTGAAGATCGTTCCCCTCGTATGGCCCAATATGGTCGCCAGGGCTTCGAAGGTGGAGACGTCTCCGGATCTGATGGCTGTTTTCACGACGCCGATCATGGATGATCCGGATGTCGTTGCTATCCAGTACCACAAGGATTCCTGGGGAAAGTATTACGGGTCCCACTTCTATCAGAATGAGAAGGTGTGGGATCTGATTGAAAAGGCCCGCTTTACAGCGGACTGGAATGCCAGGAAGAAGCTCTACGACCAGGTCCAGACGGTGGTGATGGAGGATGCCCCCGAGCTCTTTGGAATGCAGTATAATCGGAGGTGGGCGTTTAGAAAGAATGTGAAGGGGTATGTCTTCTCACCGATGAGACTGACGAGCGAGATCGATATCTACCCGTTTTATATTGAGGATTAAACATTTCAAAGAAGAGTCATAGGGCCAGGGCATGCCCTTCCGTTCGGCTGATACGTCGAAGCGCGATTTAGAATAATGTAGGGTGGGCATTGCCCACCGGGCGGCTGAATCTTTGGTGGGCGGCGTCTGCCATTCATCTGTAGAGTTCATGTTCGGTTTTGCGCAGGGGTAGACCTGTGTGTCTTGCCAAGAGCGAGGGCGATCACACAGGATCGCCCCTACGAAAAACCGAAAATCAGTTGATTCCACAAGACCAACTTTCAACCAGCGAATTTACTCCAATTGTTTCTGGTGGTCGGGCGATGAAGGGTTTTATTCTCAAGCGCCTCGTTCTCATGGGGATCACGATCTTCGGGCTGAGTGTCATCGTTTTTGCGATCTCGAGGATTGCCCCCGGTGATCCGGCAAAACTGGCGGCAGGTCCGGATGCCACAGAGGAGATGGTTCAGGTCATCCGGAAGGAGTACGGCCTGGATCGTCCCCTGGTGGTCCAGTATGGCCTCTACATGAAGGGTCTTCTGAATGGGGATTTTGGCCGCTCCATTCGGACGCGCCACCAGGTCTGGGAGGACATCAAGAACTTCCTGCCGGCCACGTTTGAACTGGTCTTTGTCTCCATCGGTTTTTCGATCCTTTTTGGCATTCTCTTCGGGGTTTCTTCCGCTGTATATCGGGATAAGTGGATTGACCATGTTGTTCGTTTTTTTTCCGTTACGGGTGTGGCAGTGCCCATGTTCTGGATGGGAATCATGCTTCAACTGCTTTTCGCTGCGAAGATGCATTGGCTTCCCATCGGAGGGAGACTGGATACCATGGTCCATCCCCCCGCCTTTATCACGCGCTTTTTTTTGATCGATAGCCTGGTCACGGGGAACTGGGTCGCTTTTAAGAACGCCCTCGCACACATCTTTCTCCCGGCTTTCGTCCTCTCGTTCCCGGCCTTGGCGAGCATCACCCGGATCAACCGTGCTGAGATGCTGGAGGTCCTCCACAGGGATTTTGTTATGAATGAAAAGGCCCAAGGGATCTCGAATCGCATCATCATCTTCAAATATGCCCTGAAAAATGCCCTGATTCCCACGTTGACCATGATCGGGCTGAGATATGGCTGGATGCTGGGAGGGACCATCCTTGTGGAGACGGTTTTTGACTGGCCCGGGATCGGCTATTACGCTGTGGCAGCGGCTGTCTATTCTGATTTTCAACCCGTCATGGCCGTGACGATTATCCTGGGCCTCAATTTTATGATTGCGAATCTATTAGTTGATGTCGGATACGGGTTCCTGGACCCGAGGGTGAGATACGAATAAATCAATTTCAGATTTCAGATTGCGGATTTCGGATTGAATGACTAAATGACCAATAGCACATTACAAAACAACTCATCCGCATGGTCACGTTGGGCAGAGGAGCATGAGAGCCAGATCCGGAGCATGAAGCTCACGTTCTATACCCTGAGTCGAAGTCCCCTTTCCGTGATTGGATTTGTCATTGTGGCGCTCTTTCTCATCGTTGCGCTGATCGGACCTCTCATTATCACTCATCCTGAGGATGTGAAAGGATCGGTCCACATGGATCTGAAGCTCAGGGCTCCCGGCTCCGCTTTTCCGTTTGGCACCGACGACATGGGGATGGATATTTACTCCAGAGTCATTATAGGGACCCGCCTTTCACTCCAGATCGGACTCATCATTGTCTTCGTCGCAATGGGGATTGGAATCCCTCTCGGAATAATTGCCGGATATATGGGAGGATGGGTCAGTGAGGTCATCATGCGGATTACGGATATCTTCCTTTCCATCCCCGGTCTGCTCCTGGCGTTGGCGATCGTGGGAGTTTTAGGTCCGGGAATCAAAAATGCCATGATTGCCCTTTCCCTCGTGTGGTGGCCGGGCTATGTGAGGCTGGTCCAGGGCAAGACCCTCTCACTCAGGGAAGAGTCGTTTGTGGAAGCTGCGAAATCGATCGGAGCGTCGAAGCTTCGCATCGTCTTCAGTCATATCCTTCCCAACTGCACTTCTCCCATCCTCGTCAAGGCCTCCATGGATATGGGCATGGCCATCCTCTTCGCGGCAAACCTTGGTTTCATCGGTGTAGGGGCGCAGCCTCCGGAGCCTGAATGGGGAGCTATGATCTCCGTCGGACGAAACTACTTGCCGGATCGCTGGTGGATGGCCACATTTCCAGGGTTAGCCATCCTCCTCACGGTCCTGGGGTTCAATCTCTTAGGGGACGGGCTGAGAGATGTTCTTGACCCACAGAGCCGGAGCTAATGTGAAATAAGAAGGCAGTAGGCAGTAGGCAGAAGGCAGTAAGCAGAAAGCAGTGAGCAGAAGTCAGAGGACAGAGAACAGAAGTCAGATTTCTCACAAAAGAGAGGTGAGAATGATTACACAGATTTGAGAATGATCGGTGTAATCTGGCTTTCTGAATCGGTGTAATCAGCGTAGCATGGCGAAGCTATGGAGCCGGTCCTGGAGATAAGAGATCTCAGAATTGAATTTGATACTTTCGAGGGAGTTTCTCATGTCCTGGATGGGATCGATCTGACATTGGGACGCGGCGATACGCTGGGACTGGTTGGTGAGACGGGCTGCGGCAAATCGATCACAGCAAAGACAATTCTGAGGCTTCTACCAATCCCTCCTGCCCGAATCGTTTCGGGGGAAATCCGGTTTCAGAACGAGGATCTTCTCAAGAAGTCAGAAGAGGAGATGAAGAAGATACGTGGGAAAGGTATTGCGATGGTCTTTCAGGACCCGATGACCTTTCTCAATCCCGTTTTCACGATTGAGGAACAGCTTGTGGACGTGATCCTGGCCCATGAAAAAGGGGAGGGTGACGGCGATCCGAATAAAGGAAGATGGAGTCGAAGTCAGGCAATTGAAAGGGCATTAGACCTGCTGAGGGAGGTGAAGATTCCACAACCCGAATCGCGAATGAAATCCTATCCACATGAGTTCAGCGGAGGGATGAGGCAGCGGGTCCTGATTGCCATGGCCCTGTCAGGCTCGCCTCAAATTCTTATCGCAGACGAGCCGACGACTGCGCTGGATATGACGATCCAGGCCCAGATTCTTCGATTGATCAATGATCTGGTCCGACGCCGCGGCCACTCTGTCCTTCTCATCTCCCATGACCTGGGCGTTGTGGCGAGGGTATGCAGAAGAATTGCGGTGATGTATGCAGGAACCATTGTGGAGCATTGCAGCACGCCGCAGCTCTTTCAGGGCGCACTTCATCCCTATACGCGGGGGCTTTTAAGCTCTATTCTGACCTTTTCGAAGAGAAAGGGGGGTGCTGAAACCATCAGGGGCGTGATCCCTGATCTGATCGAGCCTCCTCCTGGGTGCCGGTTTCATCCGCGCTGCCTTCAGACGAGAGACGTGTGCATGACGGAGAAGCCGACGTTGATCGAAGTCGAGGAAGGCCACTGGGTAAGCTGCCACCTCTATAAGAAATGAAAATCCGAAACTCGAATATCGAAGTCCGAGACAAATTCAAATGGCCGAAACAGAAAGTTCGGAACAAAAAAAATCTGTAGCGCCCCTATTTACTGTGGGCGAGACCCCCGTCGGCAGTAAATGCCGACGCTACAGCAACCTGAGCGTAGGGGGCATTGCCCGAACGTACCGCATATTCCGCACATGGCTGAGCCATTATTGACAGTAAGAAATCTGAAAAAATATTTTCCCCTGAAGAAGGGATTCCTGGGAGGACAGAAGGGGTTTGTCAGGGCTGTCGACGGGGTTTCATTCTCCATCGGAGAAGGAAATTCTTTCGGGCTGGCCGGAGAGTCAGGCTCAGGAAAGACAACAGTTGCGAGGGCAATCTTGCGTCTCATCGAGCCCACGGATGGGGAAGTATTCCTGTCAGGAAAGGATCTCTGCAGATGTTCCGAATCCGAGATGAAGGAGCTGAGGAGAGACATGCAGATGATCTTTCAGGACCCTCACTCTTCTCTCAATCCGAGGAAAACGGTTTTCAAAAGCATCGCGGAACCCCTGGTGATTCATCGGGGGACAAAGGGAAGGATGCTCCGCGAAAAAGTCGAAGAGTTGCTGGAAACCGTAGGGTTGAAGAGGGAGCACATGTTTCGATATCCTCATGAACTTAGCGGCGGCCAGAAGCAGAGGGTGGGGATTGCCCGGGCCCTCTCCCTTCATCCGAGGCTCCTCATTCTCGACGAGCCAACGTCATCTCTCGATGTCTCTGTCCAGGCCCAGATGCTCAACTTCCTGGAGTCCCTCCAGAAGGATCAAAGCCTTACTTACCTCTTCATCTCCCACAATCTGGCCGTCCTTCGCTTCACGTGCAATGCCCTGGGTGTGATGTACCTGGGGAGGATTGTTGAGATGGGTGAGGCAGAAGAGGTCTTCTCGTCTCCAAGGCATCCTTATACGAGGGCCCTCGTCTCGGCGGTGCCCGTTCCCCGAGCCGAGCAACCGGAGGGGATGATCTATCTCGAAGGAGACATCCCCAGCGCGACCCAGGTGCCACCTGGCTGCCGCTTCCACACCCGGTGCCCGGAAAAGATCGGCCCCATCTGTGAAGAAACGGAACCCCCACTCCTTCTTCTTCCGGATGGAAGGCAGGTAAGCTGCCATCTCTACGAAAAGCCGCAAAGTGTATAGCGTCAACCCGGAATAGATCGCAGGACGGAAGTAGGGTGGATTAAGCCTGGCCTGAGCTTGTCGAAGGGCGTAGCGAATCCACCATTGAATTGTCAAGAAGAGCAGTGGCGTATTACAATAGGTGAGTTTCGCATGTACAGGGGGCGTATTCCATCCGCCCCATATCTTTTGGAGGAGGAGATATTATGACAAATTCCTTAAGAAGCACCATCTCGGAAATGAAGGATTGGCTGGTAGAGGTTCGAAGAACGATCCACATGAATCCGGAACTCGGTTTCGAGGAGATCGAAACATCCAGGCTGGTCGGCCAGTGGCTTGAGAAATTCGGATTCGAGGTGAAAAGAGGAGTCGCGAAAACCGGAGTGGTTGGTCTTCTCCGGGGCAAGCAGCCGGGAAAGACAGTGGCCATCCGGGCAGATATGGACTGCCTTCCTATGGATGAGCCTGACCGTGTTCCTTATGCTTCGAAGATCAAAGGCAGGATGCATGCCTGCGGCCACGACGCCCACACGGCGATTCTCCTCGGCGTGGCGAAATTCTTCTCGTCCGTTTCGGATCAGGTGAAGGGAAATATCAAGTGGATCTTCCAGCCGGCTGAAGAAGGCGGTGGAGGAGGAGAAGTAATGGTGAAGGAGGGCGTTCTGGAAAACCCGAAAGTGGATGCCATCTTCGGTACCCATGTCTTTCCCCTGCTTCCTATCGGGAAGGTTGGTGTTTATGAGCGGGAAGGGCTTGCCGCCGCAGACAAGATTACGATTCGGGTGATCGGAAAGGGAGGGCATGGGGCTTTTCCGCACCTTTGCAAGGACCCGATTCTCGTTGCCGGTCATATCATTACCCAGATCCACTCGATCGTAAGCCGCGATATCAATCCCACGGAGAGTGGCGTCATTTCAATCTGCAAGGTGAGCGCTGGAACGGCCTACAATATCATTCCGGACGAGGTAGAGCTATGGGGCACCGTACGGTCTCTGACGCCTCAGGTGAGAGAGGAATTAAAATTGAGAATCGAGCAGGTGGCGAAAGGTATTGCCCAATCCTTCGGGATGGATTGTCGGGTCAACTACGAATACGGGTATCCTGTCCTCATCAACGATCCGGAGATGTCGAAACTGGTGGCAGCCGCCTGCACGCAGGGGATTGGAAAAGAGAACGTGGAGACCGTAAGGCCCGCCATGGGGGCAGAGGATTTTGCCTACTATCTCGAGAAGGTTCCTGGATCCTTTTTCAGACTCGGGATTCGGAATGAGAAGAAGGGGATCATCCATCCCTACCACAGCACGCTCTTTGACATCGACGAAGATGTGCTGCCCCTTGGGGTCGAGATGTTTGTAAGAATCATCGATCGGTACCTGGAACTTGGACTAACGGGTCAGGAAAAGAGATGAAAAACGCTCAAGGCCCTGAGTTTCCTGCTCCGGTGAAGAACGAGCCAGGACCCCTTCGTTCCCGGATGGGAGCACTTCTTTTTCTGGGCGGCATCTTCTTCTCGAACATCCTTGCCAGATTTGCTCTGACGCCGATGATGCCTGTTCTTGAGAAAGATCTGAAACTGGGTCACGCTCAGGCCGGGTCCCTTGTCTTTACTCTATCTCTGGGATACTCCCTTGTCCTTCTCGGATCCGGTTTCATCTCCAGTCGTCTCAATCACCACAGGACGATCTTCATTTCCTGCATTACTGTCAGTCTGGCAATGGCCATCGTGGCCTTCAGCCATGACCTCTGGGGGATACGGCTTGGGCTGCTTCTTCTGGGAATGGGGGCCGGGCTCTATCTTCCTTCAGGCATTGCCACCATCACGGGTCTGGTCGAATCGAGAGACTGGGGGAAGGCGATTGCCATCCATGAACTCGCTCCCAATCTCGGTTTTATGCTATCCCCCCTTCTCGTCGAGGTTCTCCTGAAATGGTGGACCTGGCGGCAGGCGCTGATGTCCTTCGGGGTCGTTTCCCTCTTCATGGGCATTGTCTTTTTTCGTTTCGGAAAAGGGGGGGATTTTCGTGGAGAGGCTCCCAATATCAGGACCCTGCGCGTCTTTTTTGCCGATCGTTCCTTCTGGCTCCTGATGCTCTTTTTCTGTATCGCGATCGGTGCTACCTTCGGCGTCTACAGCATGCTTCCACTCTATTTAGTGGCGGAGAGGGGCGTCGAGCGGGTATGGGCGAATACCTGGGTCGGCCTTTCAAGGATTCCGACCCTGCTCACGGGATTTGTGGCGGGCTGGGCAGCGGACCGCTTCGGTCCGAAGCCTACGATAAAGGTTCTCTTTCTTACGGGTGGAGTCAGCACGGTTCTTCTCAGCGTTGTTCCTGGGGCATGGTTTGTGCCCGCCGTCTTTCTTCAGGCCGTATTTTGCACCGCCTACTTTCCTGCGGGTTTCGCAGCACTTTCCCGGATTGGCTCACCTAAGATCAAGAACGTGGCTGTCTCGTTAACGATGCCCGTGAGTATTTTCGTGGGGGCAGGAGTAGTTCCAGCCGGGCTCGGAATCGCGGGAGATTTAGGCTCCTTTTCGGTTGGATTTGCCATTGTAGGAGGATTTCTCCTCGCAGGCTCGCTGCTCATCCGTTACCTGGACCTCCCCGACAAACAGTGAGAATTGCCGGGTTTAGTTCAGGTCAAATATAGTCATCCAGGATGAGAATGGTGAGGCCTTCTGCTTTAAGGCTGGCAAGATGGCTGTCGTTGGTCAGGAATACCTCTGCTCTCTCATTTAACGCTGTAGCCACGAGCAGGGCATCAGGAGTCCGCATCGCATAGGTTGCTCGAAGGCGAGCTGCCTCTTTTGCGATAGAATAATTTGGAGGAACCACTGCCATGTTAGGCAGGGCAAAGAGGAATTGTTCAAGGGCCGTTACACGATCTGCTTGCCCCTTAGCAAAGGGTTTGACCAGAAGCTCCGTTACACAGATCGTGGAAATCACCGCATGAAGCGAGCCTTCTGCGATATTTGAGAAGATGGCTTCCGTTAAATCGGAGTAGGGCTGTAGGTCTTCGAGGTGATAGATCAGGATAGAGCTATCGAGGCTCGCTTTGGCATACTTTCTTAGCTCCTCTGCAAACGACTCCTGTTTCAATGCCATGAGCGTCTTTCTTTATTGAGATAGCGGCCTACTTCCCGGCGGCTACTGCCCCACGTCCCCTTCAGCAAGCCCCGGGTCGCCCTGGCATAGGCATGAGGGCGTGCCAACACCACCCGTTCTCCATCGAGTGTGGCAATGATTTCGTCGCCTTCCCTGATCCCTAATGCTTCACGCATCTCCTTCGGAATCACAAACTGCCCCTTTCTGCTGATTCTTACTGATTTTGTCATGATCATACGATTCTCCTTTAGTATGACTATACCACATCAGTAGGATTCTATCAAGCCTCCAACGCCGGGCGTGAAGCGGACTAAGCCGAGTTATTCCAGACCAGTCCGCCTGAGATGCCTCTTAATCTGTCAACCAAGACTGAAAGCTTGGTTGAGCGTAGGGCAGTGGATGTTCCACAGACGTTCCCCGGACAGATGAAAAAAAATGGTTCCTCTCCGCTTTCTTATCCCTTCCTTTCCACCTTTCGATCCCGGGCTTTCAGTCCGCTATTTGGGTAGCATCATTTTCTTCCTATCCTACCAGGTCGGGGCAACGAAGAAATCACCTTCCCCGCGCAACAATTAGGTGCGGTGCCGTGTCAAAGTCAAAGGTTACCTCGTTTCCTCCCCCCAACGCTCATAAGCGCTAACTTAATGAGATGGCGAGATTTGAGAAAATCCCGATAGGGATATGTGAAAATAGACCGGCGATTTATCGCCGGGAACCGGAACCGCAATAAAAAGTCCCGCAGGGACGAATGAAAAAGGGATTTAAAAAATATTTAGGGGACTAAGATTCGATCGTCCCGATGGGACGTTCGTTTCTTCTTATTTGCGCCCCGGCGATGAATCGGCGGGCTATTTTCATGAATGCCCACTCACGGGGCATCAGGGTCGGCTTGAGTTAGCGCTTATGCCCCAACGCTGGGGTATTTTGTTCTCCTAAAAAAGCGATCGTTTTTTTAGGACACCTCCATTCTCCTCTCTTTCCCTACCAGCCCTCTGCGCCTGGTGGACACCAAGCCGATCTGCGGGGCATACTGTGCAGCACACTGGAGTACGCCCCAGCAGAATCTCACCGTGCCTTTACCTCACCTCGAAGGTCATAGTATCGGAGCCAACGCTGTTAGAAATCCTAAGCGTATAATCCGTCGCTGCGGTCAGTTTCTTCGGTACCAGGAATTGGATTTCACTCTCACCACTTGCTGCATCCATCGTCCAGCTCACAACCTTGCAGGACTTCGCCACTCCTCCGCGCTCCAGGGTTACCTTTCCTTCGCACGTCGCCTCCTCGCTTCGAAAAATTGAATACTCCCTTACTGCTTGGCCCTCTTCGTGAATGCCCGACCCCACTGCTCCGTCACGGGTTTAACACAAAGCTCATCGGAGAGTCTGTTCTGCTATATCTCTTTACCCCATCCCAGTCCTCAACATACCAGTAGATCGTAGCCCCCGCGACATCTCCCACCAGTTTCCTGATAGCAGCCCATTGACTTGAACTCAACTGCAGGGTAAATATGCCTCCACTGTCATTGGGATTTTTAAGACTGAAGGAAAAGGCCTTCTTTTTTTGTGAAACCGGCGTCGCCGCCAAACCACACCTTGAACTTCGCGCCACAATTATTCTGCCAGGAAAGGGTTGGCAGATCTGTTTTACTTGTGGGCGAAATGGTTGGGCTTCCCACAGAAAGAACCGGTCCAATCTTCATGGAATACACGTCGCTTTCCAATTTCGTTTTCGCCTTATCCGCCATTGTCCCCACGACCTTCCAATCGAGCATTCCTCCCTGTGCCCCGGGAAGGAGAAGAATTTTTTTCACAAAGAAGAAGGCATCAAAAACTCTTTTGATGTGCCTTCCGCCTTCACCTTTACTAACTTTGTTGGATCGTCGTGGGAGTAGAACAGGACCTGAATGGAGTTAAAGATCTTATTCGTATCCCATTGGAAACTCGGTAAATCGTAATAAGAACAGGCAGTAAATTCTTGACCATCATTCGGGGATTTCAACGTAATGTCTGGAACGAGCCTCCACACCGCTGCATGGCCGGAGCACTGACCGACGATCTCACCATGATTGTTCACCGCGTTGAAAATGCTGGGTGAGGGACCAACAAAGAATATCCCATCTGTCTGCGTCCAAAAGAACGCTGCAATCGCCCCCGTCTTAAAATTCACATCGTAGCCGACGACCAGGCCGCTGTCATTCACCGCAGTGGCCGGTCCTTCGCACGAGCAAATCTTGACCATTCCCCCCGCCTGGGTCCACGAAAACGGAGAACCAGGGGGCTGACCGACGAGGTTGTTGTAACCGATGACCTGGCCGCTGGCATTCACTGCAGTGGCTTGGCTCCAGGGGATGCCAGGCAGAGTGCCGAGATCAACCATCCCTCCTGCCTGTGTCCACAAAAAAGCAATATTGTCGTAAGGTGCCTTGGCGTTACTGGTGCCAACCACCTGGCCGCTGTCATTCAGCGCAACGGCCTCGCTCCAGGCCCCCCCAGGCAGGGTGCCGAGATCGACCATCCCTCCTGCCTGCGTCCAGGAAAACGCATGGTGATTGACAGCGGCGGTTTCGCTCCAGCCAACCACCTGGCCGCTGGCGTTCACTGCAATGGCTTCACTCTCAGCACCACCCAGGGTGCCGAGATCGGTATAAGACGAGACTTGTCATGCTGATGCCTCCCCAATAAGCCCCGGGAAGAGGGCTGCGAGCAGAACCAGGATAAACAGGGCTCCATATGCAGCACGCAGCCGTGTTCGCCCTCCATGGCCTATCCAACCCGACATTGTTAATCTGATGTCTCTCATGATCGTCGTCCCCCTTTCAGTTAGAGTTTTATCAAATTTTTCCTAAAGAAAACAAGCAAAAATTACATGTTTCCTGGTCTTTAGGGTGCGATTTCCGATCACACCGATGGGTGGAGCGTTCACGCCGCGCAAGCGCTGGCGCTGCGGGCGGGGAACGCTCCCTACATTAAACGCTAAATTTGTTTAGCGCGTTTCCATCAGATCTTCCCCAAGAATTCATTTTTCGCCTCCTTTCATCCGTACTGGGTCGATACAACCCCAATTATCACTACGTGCCCTTCGTGAACTCAGTCTCAACGTTATTGAGCCCACCATAAACCAACCAAGGTTACAGATCGGTTACATATTGGGCCGAAATCGAAAAAAAATGAGGAGGTTCCTCTCGCCATCCATAATTATTGGCAAATAGGGGTACTCCCTTTCTCGTCCTTCCCTCACGAGGGGCTCGGTTGTATCGGCACCGATTTTGTAAGGATGTTTCTTTTTGTGGAGGGCCTTTAAAATGTGCTTAGAGGTAAGGTGGAAATAGGATTACATTTTTCGTGGGAACTCAAGATCTCCCAATGGAAATTTTAAAGGTCTTTCTCCGTCCACCACCCCCTTTGGAAAGAGAAAGTGTCCTTAAATCATTGAGCCAAGTATACCAAACGGGACCATTATGTCAATAACAAAAATGGACTTGTGAAAAGTTGCTCTTAACCTCTCTCAGTGGACGATCCTGGTCCATATGGACCTTGAGGTGGGAGAAGCAGGTGTTATCATCCTAAGAGGGGTACCCTTGACCATGCTGAGAGAATAGACCCCGACTGCCCTTTCTTTGAAACAGAGCTTATGTTACAAAATCAAGATAATTTTTGCTGTTAATTATCTCGAAGCCAGCGTTTCCATAGGCTTCAATCCAGTTGCCAGGTGCCTTTGTTTTCTTCTTCTCTGACCACTTAAGCTCATAGCCGTAGAGTCGGCCTTCCCGCTCCTCCACCAGGTCTAATTCCTGTCCATCATAGGTCCGCCAGAAGTAGAACGTGCCGCGAATCTCCTGATAGGTACATTTCTTTATCCGCTCGGTCACCATGAAATTTTCCCATAAAATTCCTGCGTCGTTACGGTTTTCGAGGGAGTTGAACTGAGATATTACGGCATTCCTGATGCCGTTGTCCCAGAAATAATACTTTGCTTTGCTCACGATCTCTTTTCGCAGGTTCCTGCTGAATCCGCTGATACGCCTGATGACAAAGGCTTTTTCAAGGATATCCAGATAACGGCCGACCGTCTTCACGTCGATTCTAAGCTGGGTAGCCAGTTCATTCAAAGAAACTTGTCCGCCGATCTGAAACGCGATAAGCTTTAGCAGATCAAGCAAGACCCGCGGGTTTTTTATCCTGTCCAGCGTTAGGACATCCTTGAGCAAATAGGAATCGACGAGTTCTTCGAGTACAGCGATCTTGTCTTTTCGACTCTTTGCAGTGACGACTTCCGGATAGGACCCGAAAACGAGAAACTCTTCCAGCCGTTCCTTTAATTCATGACGGTTATAGAGAGAAGAAAGCTCCTGCTGCGCGATCGGATAGAGAGTGAGGGTTGTCTTTCTTCCTGTGAGCGGTTCCCCGACTGCGCCGGCCAGTCCAAAGGATGACGAACCGGTGGCGAGCACAGCGATCTCAGGCATCTGGTCTACGATGATTTTCAACCCCATGCCAATATCTGGAATCTGCTGCGCTTCATCAATTGCTATCAGGTCATAGCCCGATGCATACTCGGTAATCGTGGTAAAGTCTCAGGAGCTCAACGCCTGCTGGGTCCTGATGTTGTCCCCGGAATCCAACTTGTACTTCAGTTTTGTTCCTGCGAGAAAGTGATTCAGGAGGGTTGTTTTGCCGACGCGCCTGGCACCATAGAGAACGAGAACCTTCCCCGGTTTAATCAATTTAGTAAGATTGTAAGCACGCTCGATCATGAAAAAAGCTTACCATAACTCCATAAATTTGTCAAATTATATGGAGTCACGATCCATAAAATAATTTTGAATTGCACATCGCAGCCGGGGCCCTAAATGTCTTTGTACACCCCTTTACCAGTTCGGCTGGGATCACGTCATTTCACGACAATCTGCTTGGGGTCTTTGACTACCATTTCGGGCTTTCCATGATAGGATGCGATCGTGCCCGTGATGCAGATTGTCTTCCCACGGTAGATCTTCTCAGGAGGGTCTGGAAACTTTGGCCTGTCTGATCCCCATATCACCACCGTGAAAACCTGATTTGGATAAGGTTCATCGAGGTTCAAGAAAGTTGGTTGTCCCTTGACTCGGACGGCATGGTTAGCACTGGCCACTTGCCCGCAGACAGTTTCTGTCTTGCCGAGGTACTTCTGGGCATCTTTAGGGGTTATCTCGCCGTAAGCGACAGATGTGGAGAAAAACAATAATACACAGACTGTAAGTAGAGCAATTTGCCTAATTCGTGCCGGCATTCCTTTTCCCTCCTCCTTATCAACGGATTTCGGGACTTACAAAAGTTGAATTGAGATGCTTTCTCACGCTGATCGTTGTTCACAATGTAGGTCTGCTTCGAGAGCATTCTATGAAACCCCAGGGGGAAAGTCAAGGCCATTTCTTGGTGACCTATTCCGCCTGAAGAAAGGTCTCGACACGCTCAAATCATCGAGATAGAATAATGTAATCATCGTCGGGAATCCGCTGCGAAACAGGTGATGGTGGGTGCGGGGTGTGACAATTTGCCCCGACCGAGAAGCCGGTGGCATTACGTGAGAAGTACGTGACTTATTAACAGTCTCGTAATAGAATGGACACTCGCAATGAACTTACCGCGGTTGCGATCGATGAGGAGTAACTCCCCCTCCCCCCTCTTAACCCAAGAGGGGGGATATGCCTTCCCTTGAGGTAAGGGGAGGTTAGGTGGCCTGCCTGCCGAAGCCTTGGCGTAGGCAGGGGTTATGAATCCTTTTGCCGAAAGCGTCAATGTATGGACTATTTTGAGACTGTTAATACCTGAATTTTGCACCTTTTCTTGCTTTTTTACGTGCAAGAAATTTCTTGCACGTAAAAATGTCTTATAAACACAGAGGCTATAAAGAGGTAAATAATGGGTAGCGCTCAAAACCCGCACAAAAAGTAGGTTCTCCAAGACTCAGATTTTATGCCCCTTTTCGAGAATGATTCTAACCCATTAGGTTAACTCGTTGTTCAAAGAATTTGTTTGTCCGTCCGCTTGTTACTCCATTTCGAGAGGGAAGGACGTTTCTAGATGCAAAATTCAGGTAATAAGAATGGAGTCAGACAGTAAACCTGAAAGGAGATCTTTATGGATACTGTTGAATTGCTGAAATCATTGTCCGATGGGTTCGGTGTCTCGGGTTTTGAAGGGGAGGTTCGAGAATGGATTTACAGCCGTATCAGAGGTCTCGCAGATGTCGTTGAGATCGATGTCCTCGGCAACTTGATCGCCAGGATCAATCCCGGCCGCGATCTTGTCGTCATGCTGGATGCTCACATGGATGAAATCGGAGTCATGGTGAGCTACGTTGAGGAGAGCGGGTTTCTCCGGTTCTCCCCCATCGGAGGGTGGGACCCGAGGGTCCTCCCGGCCCAACAGGTGGAGGTCCGTTCTCGGGACGGCAAAAAGCATCGGGGGGTCATCGGCGCATCGCCTCCTCACATCCAGACCCAGGAAGAACAGAAACAGGTGTTGAAGGTGGAGGATCTTTTCATCGATATCGGCGTCCGATCGAAAGAAGAGGCTGCCGGTCGGGGCATCGGCGTTGGGTCACCCGGGACCCCCCATTATCCTTTTGAGCTTATAGGGGAGGATCGAGTGATGGGAAAGGCCCTCGATGACCGGGTGGGATGCGGTGTTCTTATTCGGTGTCTTCAGTATTTTTCCGAAAATCGGCCCGATTTCACTCTGGTTGCCAACTTTGCGGTGGGCGAGGAAGTGGGGCTCCGGGGGGCCCAGACTGCTGCCTACCAGATCAGGCCTGATGTGGCTTTAGTCGTGGAAGGGACGGTGGGGGCCGACACCCCCGGCATCCCGGCCCATAAGTGTCCCACACGGTTGGGAAAGGGACCGGCTGTAACCGTGGCGGACAAATCAATTATCGTAAACCCGCTTTTTGTCCGTTTCATTGAGGAGGTCGCCGAAAGCAAGAACGTCCCGTGGCAACACAAAATTCCCCTTATCGGGAGCACCGATGGCGGTCCCATTCACCTGAGCGGCAAAGGGGTGATGACGGGAATCATCTCGGTTCCGTGCCGCTACATCCATTCGCCAAGCAGTGTTGTCGATCTCCGGGACTTTGAGCACACCGTTTCCCTTGTAGTGGAAGTGATCAAGAGGGTGCGTGAAATCAAGGGGAGCCACTGAGACTGTTCGTGTAGGGATGTTTTCCAATGGTGATAAACTCGTAAAAAGTAGTTATCTTGTCATTCCCGTGAAAACGGGAATCCAGAACCCACTGAAAAGACTGGATTCCTGCTTCCGCAGAGATTTTAAAGTGCCATATAATTTTACGTTTAAAGCTAAGTATTGGAGAAAACCTTAGTCAATTGAGATAATAGATCATCTCGGTTTCAGTAATGTAAAATAAAATATGGCGCTGACGTCTTTCTAATAAACTAATATGTCCTTGAAATAGCCCAATATTGAATCATGGTGATTTTCAAGAAAGAACGGTCAGGATAAATACCGCCATATTTAATTTGACACACTTATTTGCCATCAGTGCTCTGTTACATGAGTGAAAACTGGAAAACGAGTCTCTACGTAAAATAAACTGTGTCATTAAGATCTCTGCTTCCGCAGGAATGACAAACTGGAGAAAAATTGATTTTTTACGAGATAATCAATGGTGATTTGGCGGGCGAATCAAGCTCCTCGATCTCGTGTGGGCTGCAGGATACAACTACGTCGAGATGACCAATGTCCCTGAAAGGCCAAAAATAGAGTCAGTGCCATTTCATGCTGGCCGATCTCGCCTTCCTAAAGATCTCGACACGCTCAGATTATCGAGATAGAATAATATCATTGTCATCCGGGATTTAACGAAGAATGGCGATAGCAAGGCGGGGGATGACCACTTCTCCCGGCCATGGGGGAAATCACTGATGGGAAAAAAACTTGTCTTTGTGGGGGGAGGGCATGCGCACCTGACCTCTCTCAAAAATATCTCCAACTTCAGGAAACTCGGGCACCAGGTAACGCTGATCAGCCCTTCACCGTATCATTATTATTCGGGGATGGGGCCGGGGATGCTTTCTGAGATCTACCATCCGTGGGAAGTGCGTTTCCATATCAGGAAATTAGCCGAGGGGCAGGGTGCCGCCTTCATTCAGGGGAAAGTTGAGAGGATTGATCCCGAGACCCATAACCTTTTTCTGGACTCGGGCGAGAGAGTTTATTACGACGTTGTCTCCTTCAATACAGGTAGCGAAGTCCCCACCGAATCACTGGCTGCAACAGCGCACGATAACCTCTTTCCAGTAAAGCCTGTAATGAATCTTGTGAAGGCCAGACATTCAATCCTGGGGGCCATAAGAGCCAACAGGTCACTCAGGATCGTGGTAGTCGGAGGGGGACCGGCAGGGGTTGAGATTTCAGCCAATCTCTTGAGGCTTCTCCATGAAAACCAGGGAAAAGGAGAGATCACTCTCATCGCAGGGAAAAGGCTTCTGGGAGATGCTCCCGACGAGGTTCGGCGTCTTGCCACGGCATCTCTCGCCGGAAGGGGTGTGGTGATCATCGAAGGAAGCTATGTAAAATCTGTCGAGAAAGGATCGGTTACGTTGAGTGACGGGAATCGATACGACCCTTCGACTGCGATAGACCCCGCTCTTGAGACGAGACAAAAAAGCCCGCTCAGGATAGACTTCGATTTTGCTTTCATCGCCATCGGCATTACCCCTTCCTCTCTCTTCCGCGATTCTGGAGTCCCAACGGGAGCCGATGGAGGATTGCTCGTCAACTGGTTTCTTCAAAGCGTGACCCATCCGGACATCTTCGGAGGTGGGGACTGCATCAGTCTCGAAGGACATCCCCTGCCCAAAGTGGGAGTCCATGCGGTGAGGCAGAACCCTGTTCTCCATCGGAATCTTCTGGCGGCCCTTGAAGGTGGCAAGATGGAGGCCTTCCAACCCCAGGAATATTTTCTGCTGATCTTCAATATGGGCAACGGGAAAGGAATTTTCTGGAAGAAGAACTGGGTCTGGGAAGGGAGACTTGCGCTTCTCCTTAAGGACTATATCGACAGACGGTTCATGAAGACGTTTCAGGTCTCAGGGGAACTCAACGAGAGATCGGATGGGGTTGAATAAGAAAGGAGGGGACCATGAGCATCTTTGATTATTTCAAACCCGTTTCAACTTGGCCGGCTGAAAGGGTTCGTCAGTTTCTAAAGGAGAAGAATCCGGACGAATACAACCTCATCGACGTCAGGACGCCGAGGGAATATGAAGAAGGTCATCTCCCCGGTGCCCAGTTGATTCCTGTTGGAGAACTGGCAGACCGCCTCTCAGAGCTCGATCCCCGGAAGACGACCATCGCCTATTGAGCTGCGGGTGTACGCAGCCGGGCGGCTGCGGCCAAGCTCTCGGGGGCAGGCTTCAGGGAAGTCTACAGCATGGAAGGAGGGATCCGCGCCTGGAAAGGCTGGGTGGCGGAGGGAGCGCCGGAATCGGGCATGGCCTATTTTCCTTCCGCCGCGAGGCCGGAAGAATTGATGGCCCTGGCCTGGTATCTCGAAGACGGGTCCCAGAAATTCTATTCAGAACTGGCTTCTACACGAAATGAGGGAGGAGCAGGAAATCTCTACGAGGAACTTGCGAGGGCCGAGGAGGGCCACAAAGCATCCCTTGTTAATCTCTATAAGGAACTCTCCGGTCCGGCGTCTGGTCTGGGATTCCCCGGGACAGTAATTTCGCCCGGATCGGAAGGCGCGGTGATGGAAGGGGGCGTCAAACTCAGTGAGGCACTGGCGTGGACGAAGGGCAAGGAGATGACGGAGATCATCGAGTTTTCCATCGCTCTGGAGAGCTCATCCTATGATCTCTATCTCAAGATGGAGCGCCAGATGAAAGAATCTGCCGCGGCGGGAGTGTTTCGCCTTTTATCAGGGGAGGAAAAGCAGCACCTGGAGCGGCTTAGCGCCCTCCTTGAAAGATGATTGTATATCCCATCTCTTCCGTGGCGGGATGGGTGGGGGTAATGGGAAGCGACGATTCAGATTGGCGTAACGAACCCTGGAGGAGACCATGCCAGCCATCGCATCGATCGAGGATTTGAAAGCAGCCCAGAAGGATCTTCTGGAGGCAAAGGATCTGAACGAATTGAAAACAGCCTTTAAGAAATGGCGACGGATTGGATGGAAGAATGTTAGTAAGCTGTGGCTGCAGGAGCGCACCCCGGAGCAACTGAAGGGGGAGGGCGGGGAGTGACATATCACAGGGATAAAGGCCCCGGTCGCCCCCCGGGAACCGGGGCTTCATTGTCATTGGTGCTCCCTGCTCGTCACTCGCAACTTTCCTTCCTTACTGAATCCTCCAGCTCCCCGCTACCTGGGTGAAGATACCCTGCATCTGCTGTTGTACTTGCTGCGGGCACTGCATGCTCAACAGTAACTGGCTATTGCCGCTGAGCACAAAGATATAGTCCGCCACCGTGGAGATGTTATTGGGCGTGCCCGTTGCACGAACGTGTATGGCTTGCTTACCGGAGATCGTCACGTTCTGCTGGCCGAGCGTCTGCCAGCCGGGGACCTGCTGCTGCCACTGCGAGAGCATGACCTGTACGAACTGCCCGAGGCTCTGCACCTGCTTAGGCGCCACTACGCACAAGACCATCGCGCCGGTGCCAGGGTCCATCGCCTGCACGCTGTGGACCCCTCCCTGCGACTGCGGCTGAACCTGCCAGTTGGCCGGCACGGAGATGGTGAAGGCCCCGTTGGGAGCAGCCACCTGCCTCATCGCGCCGGCCGCGTCCGCGACGGGTGGCTGGGGCTGGCCCTGCTGTGCTTGAGGTTGGGCCTGAACCTGCTGAACGTCTGGGACCCGGATGCCCCAGTCGTTCAGCGTGCTGGGTGGCATGCTGGGCAGCTCCGGCGTGGGCACGCCCATCGCTCGCAGTTTCTTGACGTCCACTAAGTAGATCGCCCCTTTTTGAATCGATTCATTCAGTTCCTTCATGCCAATCTGCACGGCCTTGTCAAACGGCACTCCGTCGGAGACAACCGTGGCCTCTACGGCAAAGAGCCGGCCACTTGGCAGCCGTACCACTGGGAAGCAGTGCCCCGGGATCATGACCAGGATGGGGTCCAGTCCGCCAGCCTGACAAGTACTCGCGTAGAGAATAGCCAGGTCGATGCAGGTGCCAGCCCGATTCTGCAAAACGTCCCGGCCGAACTTCACGTGCTGGCGGAGAACGCCCTTCTGCATCATACCCGGCGGCGTTTGGTACTTGATCTGATTTGCCACCATCAGGTCATACACGCCTTTCATGAACTTCAGCGCATCCTCATCCGATAGCGAAGCTCCCGCGCCGCCAGCCATCTTCGCGGCCATGCCAGCATACTGGGTGATAATCGGATCGCTGCTGACCACGAAGCTCGCCCCGATCAGCGGCGAGTAGTTGAATGATTCGAACCAGCTCGTGCACTCCTCGGCCGGCAGGCTCGAGAACATGACCTCATTGAGACCCAGGATCTGGATCGGCTTGGAGTCGTTTTCCTCCACCATCTTGCCGTCAGGCCTGGCGTAGGAGTACTCCATCTCCACCGTCGCCGGCGTATCACTCTTGAGATCGCGGATGCTGTGGGAGAGGATCGGGAAGTAGGCATCCACTACCGTTTGGCCCGGGTAGACGGTCGGCGTGCGGACCCAGCTACTCCAGGAGCTCGAATAGTCCGGGATGCGAAAGCGGACCCGCAGATTGGTCAGCGACGCGGTGCCATTGTTCTTCAGGATCGTTTTGGCGACCCACAACTGCGTGAACTTCGGGTTGCCATAGACCTTGTAGAGGCAACTCATCAACTCCTTACGGACCTGAAGCTGCATGTCCACTTCGGCCGTCCCGAGCTTATCCACTTTTGGGGCCGGCATCTCGCAGAAAAGGCCGCCCCGGCCGGGCTCAAACCGGATGTTCCTGGTACCGGCCGGGAATTCGATCCGCCAGGTTCCCACGATGATCGTGCCGTTGTCCATCTGGTTCAGGCCCATCAGGATGATCGAGTTGGCGTCGGCATGAACGGTCTCGTATTTGTCGGCCTCCATGATCTCGCCAAACCATTCCTTGCCGCGGTTCTTCATCCCGCCAAGGATGGTCCCGCTGACCCTTACTGCGTGACGGGCGTCGTCATACTCGGCCTTCAGGTTCTTCATCTCGGCAACGTGACCGGTAACGCCCAACTCGCGCAGCAGCAGGCTGGTGTTGGTGACCTCCCCCCTGATCTGCGTGTAGAACTTGGTCGAGAAGGTCAGATCGATGGTGCTGTGTATGTCGCCGGTAGGCTGCACCTGACTGACCTGCTTCAAGCGAATCTTTGGCGTTTCGTCAATTTGTGCCGGTGCCGGCAGCACCGCAATCAACCCCACCAGCACGGCCAACAAACGCACTCGCAACCTGAACCGATCCATCCTATACATCTACCCCCTCCCTTTCTGGCAACTGTTGGAAGCCCTTGGCCCTTACTGTTCCGACGGCCACGCAAGACTCACCTCACCCCGGCCACCGGACGCCCATTGCGCAGTACTCCCCGGGATCAGGACTGTTCTTGACAAGAACTTACTTTGGGACGAGTTGAATATATGAAAAATCATATAGTATGTCAAGGGAAATCGACCACAGGGAAATCGACACCACAAGATATGGCAGTGCGCTCTTTATAGGTTTAATCGCCAATCCGCGAAAAAGCTTCAGACCCCAGGGTGCAGGCACTCCGGGAAAGGTTTTCGCCCTGAGGAAAAATGAGGACTTTCATAAAAATATGTATTGACAAGGGAAGCACTGTGTAGTAAACGGAAAAGATAAGCCGGGATGTCCGCACGAATATAAATTCTCCCCTTCGGGGATCGGATCGTGCAACTCCGTTCCGGGAAATCGACGGAGAATTGAAAGGTAACTCGCCAGTTGCATAAACGGCCATGGGTAAGGCCTTCTCCAAGGCTTCCCAAGGCGGTCATTTGGAGATTTAATGGAATCGCAGGAAGGCACTTCAGGTGAATTCCAGTCCGGGAGACGGAGGTGGGTGTCCATTCGCTAAGAGGTTCGCCTGGAACCCTTTCCGAAGAGCTTACCCACGTCCGTTTAGCAGGAATTTATGCAACATCTGGGGTAAGAAGTCATCCATCGGTTAGAGGAGGTAGAAATGAAGTCAACTCTTCTTGGAACATTTTTGGCGGGCGCTGCTTTTGGGATGGGAATAACGGTTTTGTCTTTGTATACTCAAAAACCAGGCTGCTTTGTCACTTTGTTAGAAGGAGTGGCAGAAATGGGCCGAGCCCGAAGGGCGAAAGAAGAAGAAAATAAATTCCTGAGAGAAAGGCTGAAGGCAATGGGCTTCGAAGATAATGAAATTAATGAAAACCTCTAACCCATGCAAGATTCCATATTGGGACGTTCATTCTAAATCATATGGGATGGCCGGGAGAGGGATGTCATCCTGGGAGTTGTTTGCTTTCATCACAGATCTCATCCCTGGTCGTCATCAAGAAGGCGGAGAATCTCCGGAGGAATGGCCGGAGACTGGAATACCTGGGGCGCCGGCGCCCGGGGCGGCTGGATTTGAAGGGAAAAGGAATGGAGGGCCAGGCGGATAAATCCCCGCTCCTCGCGGAGGAACCTGATGGATCGGGGTGTGCCGTAGCGGGCATCGCCTACCACGGCGTGGCCGGCAAGCCGGGCGTGGCGCCGGATCTGGTGCTTGCGGCCGGTCACAAGGTCGCACTCAATGAGAGTGTAATGAGTACTTTTGCGAAGAACCCGGTAGCGGGTCTCGCACGGGACCGCCCGGCCCGGACCTTGGGGATGGAAGCGGCCTCCCGCCTCCTTTGACAGGGGCCAGGCCCAGAGCCCCCAGCCGTCTTCCGCGTCAGGATCGGGGAGTTCTCCGTGGAGCAGAGCAATATATCGCTTCCGGACCTGGTGGTACTCGAATTGCCTGGCCAAGTAGCTGAAGGTCTCGGGTCGGCAGGCCAGGAGGATGATCCCGCTCGTCTCCCGGTCCAGGCGGTGGACAGGATGAACCCCGAACAGGGGATCATAATCGATTTTGTCCCGGAGGTTCGGGTCATCCTCGATCTGGGTCCGAAGGATGGAACAGAGATTCCATCCAGGCTCCTCCTGGACGCTCAGCCCGGAGGGCTTCTCCACTACGAGCCAGCCCTGGTCCGCCGTGAGGATTGGAATAGAAAAAGGGTCCGTTGTCATCGCGAGAAAGAGTGGGAGATTCAGAGTCCTATACTAATGCCCCATTCCCGGAGGGCACCCTCGAACCATGAAAATTATTGCAGATTACGGATAGGGTTAGGAAGCCGGTTTAGGTTAGGTCTTGGGGTAAGGGCTAATTTCCTTAGGACCAGCAACTTAACCCATTGACCAAACTGGCATCCTTACCCTAACCTTTACCCAGAAGTTACTATTTTCTATATAAGGGTAACACAGGAGCGAGTTTGACAACAGCCATTCCTCGCGCGGGAGCGTGAAGACTTTGAAGAGAGACTCCTGGGGCCAAAAATTTTTTGAATTGACCGGGCGATACCTTTGGGTTTATGATAGTAAGAATGCCAGAGGAAGGATAGGTCGCTTTTTTCCGTAAAAGGGAAGGGCTAAGACATAAAAGACTGAAGAGAGGAGGGTGTTATGAAAGAGAAAAGCAAAGGGGTAAAAGAAAGCAAGAAGGCTCCGCAGAAGAGCCTGAAAGAGAAGAGAAAGCTGAAGAAGGAGAAAGAGAAGAACAGGTAGGACGGATCCTTTCTTGATTCGGTCTTGACGAATGGCCGGGGCTTCGAGAGAGGCCTCGTGGGCAGCCCGATAGAAGTTGAACGCGTCGGCCTTACGATATTGCAGCATTGATGCGGCCTGATGACACCAGTACGGTTTTGATGCGGGCACAGGGTGTGGGGAGGGATTGCTTCATTCCTCGCCTTCTGTAATCTGGCCTTGTTCCTTTGCCAGGAGCGTTTTCTTGCGCTCCAGGCCCCAGCGGTAACCACTGAGTCCGCCGTCTTTACGTACTACCCGGTGACAGGGAATTACGATTGCCGTTGGGTTGGAAGCACAGGCCCGGGCCACAGCCCGAACTGCCTTGGGAGACCCTATGGCCTCGGCAATCTCACCATAAGTGCGCGTATCGCCATAAGGAATGGTGCGCAGTGCCTCATAGACCCTCCACTGGAACGCGGTGACCTGGATATCCAGGGGCAGGTCAAGATGGGGTTGCTTTCCGTCGAAGTATTTGAGCAGGGTTGTTACATACTCGTCCAGTCCTCCTTTATCCCGGTGGATTTCGGCGGCCGGATACTCGCCCGAAAGAGCCACTTCGAGACCTTCGTCCGATTTTCCGATGCTCACTGCACAGACCCCTTTCTCCGTGGCAGCAACAAGCAGCCTGCCGAGGAGACAATTGATAATTGTGTATCGGATGCGCATGCCCCTTCCTCCGCGGAGATAAGTACCGGGTGTCATACCCAGACGGCTGGTGGCTCTTTCGTAAAGCCGGCTGCTGGAACCGTATCCGGCCTCATATAGGGCATTGGTAATCTTCTCGCCCTTCTTCACGAGCGCTTTTAATCGTCGCACACGCCATGCTTCGGCATACTGCCGAGGGCTGATGCCCATGATGCGTTTGAAGGTACGCTGAAGATGGTCTGGGCTGACGCTCACATGCTCGCTCATGGCCGCGAGTGTCAGCGGCCGATCGAGGGAATCGTATTTCTCGATGTATTGGCAAAGCCGGTGCACCCGTTTCACCTGAGGATCTTGAATCACGCCCTCGTCCGGCCGGCAGCGCCGGCAAGGATGAAAACCAGCCTGCCGGGCGGCTTCGGGCAGTCGGAAGAAAGTCACTTGTTCTCGTCGCGGCCGCCGGGCAGAGCAGGACGGACGACAGTAGATACCGGTCGAACGGACCCCGTATACAAAGACGCCGTCGAATCGCCTGTCCCGGGCCAGCACTCCCTCCCACCACTCTTCGTCAACCATTGCACCCATTTCATCCTCCCTTATAAATTTATCCTTTTCAATAGGATACCCCGTGCCCGGAGAGTACCCCTGCCTGCGCTGAAGCTTCGGCGGGCAAGCACGCCTGCGTGCCGAAACGCGATACCAGCGCCAGACCTGCATGGGCACTCTGGCGTGCAGGCACGAACCCCGAAAATCATTGCAGGTTACGGTTAGGGCTATGAAGCCGGGTTAGGTTAGGTCTTGGGGTAAGGGCTAATTTCCTTAGGACCAGCAACCTAACCCATTGACCAAACTGGCATCCTTACCCTAACCCTTACCCAGGGGTTGCTTTCTACTTAATATAGGGCAAGCGTGTTATGGATGCTATCCGTTTCTTGCGCTCAAATTCTTTCTCCGGGTAACGACCTTCGGGCAAAAAGTAAGGGCGATCACATAGGATCGCCCCTACAAGAATCACAAAGCTCAAAGCTCAAACCTCAAAGCTCGAACCTCGAACCTCAAAGCTCAAACCTTTAACTTCCAACTGCAGTTGCCTTATTTACTTTGCGGTCAGATCCCTGATCACGACTCGTCCGTCAGGGTTCACCGTACCTTCGAGATTGATATTGGCCTTGTAGGCAATTGCCGTCAGGCCATTATGGATCCACGCTGCCGGGACCTCTTCGTCCATGATCTTCTGCATCTGGACATAGAGGGATACTTGTTCCTTTTCATCCGGCGTGACGAGTGCCTTCTTGCGAATCTCATCGAACTCCTTGCTGCACCACTTTGACATGTTCCACCCTTTTGGTCCTACTTCCTCACAACCGAACCAGCGCGTCGCTTCGAAGGGGTCCCTTGCAAAGCCTCTGTATTCAATGTAGTACATGTCATAGGTTCCTGCTTGAAGCCCCGCGATCTGGGCAGGTCGCGTGACGGAGGTTGGTACAACAGTGATTCCTATCTGCTTCAGTTGTTCGATCAGGATGGGAACCACCAGATCGCCTCGATTCGCCGGGCTCACGATCATGGTCGCCGAGAGTCCATTGGGGAACCCGGCCTCTGACAGAAGGGCTTTGGCCTTTTTGATGTCCGGCTTATAGAGTGGAGCCTCTTTCCAGTAACCCGGAAGCTCAGGAGGAAACATCGACCGTGCCTGTTTCGGGGCTCCCTCGAAGGCGCCGACAAGAATTTCTTCCACATCGATGGCCTGCCGGATGGCCTTTCGCACCCGGATATCGTCAAAAGGCTTTTTCGATACGTTCATGCCCACCCAGGCATAACCTGCTGCTGGTCCGAGGTAGACCTTCATCGATTTCAGGCTGCGGAACCTGGGGATTGCCTTATAACTGATGATCCCCATGTCGATGTCCCCCTTCTCGAGGGATAGCTCCAGTGTCTCCGGATTGGCAAAGACAAGATACTCAATTCGATCATAATAGGGGGCTTTCCCGTGGTAATCCTTGAATCGCTTCAAAACCATCTTTTCCATGGGTTGCCAGGTCTCCAGCTCATAGGGCCCTGAGCCTATGGGGTTTCGTCTCACTTCAGCCACAGACATTCCATCCGTAGTCTTGGGCAAGATACGGCCGATGCTCTGCTTGGCGAGCTGGGTTGCAACAAAGGAGGTGTCTGGAAATTTCAGATATATTTTTACGGTATACTTATCGAGAACCTGGACTCGATCGAGGGAGTTCGGACGGACCTCGACTTCCCACTTCGGAGTCACCAGCCTTTCCAAGCTGAATTTAACATCTTCTGCGGTCAGCTCCCCGTAGCCCTTCTGAAATTTGATTCCTTTCTGCAGGTTAAACGTGATCTCTTTGTGGTCTTTTGAATATTCCCACGACGTCGCGATGCCGGGAACAATCTCCCATGTCCCCGGTTTGGTGCTGACCATTCTCTCAAACACCGCGTCCTTCACTTCGGGTTCATAATGGCCTGTGGTCCGGTGGGCATCCCAGTCCCGGATATCCTCACTGGTCCCGAGTTTCAGAACCTTTTCAGCGGTGAACCCCAACGTGGAAAATGTGAGCGCCAGAACAACGATTCCTACAATCCCAAAGAATCCATATAATCTTTTCTTCATTTTCCCTCTCCTTTCTTTTGATTCGGGTTTGATGCCAATTATCCCCATTTCATCTTCGATTCGTCACCAATCGGCCATTCCCAACATGATAGATAGATCCGTCAACATCTCTGCCTCCAGCAGGCGACCTGGTGGCTTGCTTCAACTTCAGCGAGTTCGGGCTCCACCTCCATACAGATTGATTTCTTCTGCTCACATCTCGGATGGAACCGGCAACCCCGTGGCGGATTCATCGGGCTCGGAACCTCTCCTTTGAGATAGATCTTCTTTTCTGCGGAATCCGATGGGCCTGCCAATTTCGGCAAGGCCATAAGCAAACCCTGCGTATAGGGATGGCCCGGTCTCTTAAAGACGGCCGACGTTTTTCCGATCTCCACGATCTTTCCGAGATACATGACCAGGACCCGGTTTGAAATATAGTTGATTTCGTGGAGGTTGTGGGAGACCCAGATATAGGTCAGATTGAATTCATCGCGGATCGCCCTCATGACATTGATGATCTTGGCGCTGATCGAAACGTCCAGCCCCGAAGTGGGCTCGTCACAGATCATCAGCTTGGGACGGAGCGCAAGGCTTCGTGCCACGGTGACCCTTCGCGCCTCTCCTCCGCTTACCTGGAAGGGATATTTCTCCTTGAACTCCGGAGAGAGATCGACGATCTTTAAGAGCTCATCCACTTGCCCTTCGATCCCGGCGGGATCAACCTGGGAAAAAGCCCTGAGGGGCTCTGCCACCGCGGCCTTGATCCTCATCCTCGGGTTGAGGCTTCCAACCGGGTCCTGGGGGATCATCTGGACTTCTCTTCTGAACTCTCGAACCTCTTTTGCATTCAGGGCCAAGAGGTTCCTGTCACCAAAAAGAATCTGTCCTCCCTTTGGCTTGATGAGAAGGAGGAGGGATTTGCAGAGGGTCGTCTTGCCGCAACCTGTTTCTCCGACGATGCCGAAGATTTCTCCTTCGTGGACTTCAAAGCTGACATCGTCAACAGCCTTCACCGCTTCACGGTTCCCTCCCAGGACCTTCGCAAGGACCCCCTGCCGGAGCTCGTAGTAAACCTTCAGATTCTTGAGCTCGATCAATGCCATTTACGAACCCTCGAGAGGATTGTGGCAGAGCACACTATGTGAGGAAGAGGTCTTTCTATCCGGAGGAGGGACTTCCGAGCAGATCGGCGTGCGGGAGGGACATCTGGGCAGAAATTTACATTCCTCCGTTCGCTCGAAGATGCTCGGGACCTGTCCCGGGATTTCCTGTAGCCTTTCTCCCAAAGAACCTCCCTCCGGAAGACAACGAATCAGGGCCCGGGTATAGGGGTGCAAAGGAGCCCGAAACAGTTCTTCCACCGGCGCCTGCTCGACGATCATCCCTGCATACATGATGGCCACCCGGTCTGCGATCTCGGACAAGATCCTTAAATTATGCGTGATATAGAGCACCGACGTTCGATACTGCCTGACTTTATTCTTGAAGAGGCCAAGGACATAGGCTTCCACGGAGACATCCAGGCCTGTCGTCGGTTCATCGGCAATCAATAGGGCGGGGCTCACCATGAAGTTCATTGCCATCATGACGCGCTGCTTCATCCCTCCACTGAACTGGTGGGGGTACTCATAGAACCTTTTGTCCGGGGCGGCGATCTCCATTTCACTTAACATCCTGACACACTCGAGGTGTCTCTCTTTATTGATCCGGGCGCGCCGGAAAGGGCTGACAGAGGCTGTCCACGGGATATCTTCTTTTCCATGAAATCGAAGAAGGTCGCTCATCTGGGTGCCGACTGTAAAAACGGGGTTGAGGGATTCCTTTGTATTCTGGATGATCATCGTCACCCTCTTGCCCCGGATCTCGCGATTCATCTCCTTTTCCGGCAGTTCCAGGAGATTCCTGCCCTCCAGTCGAATCGTCCCGCCCACGATCCGCGCGTTCCCGGGCAAGAGTCTCAGGATAGACCAGGCCAGGGTACTCTTGCCGCATCCGCTCTCTCCGGCAAGGCCGAGGACCTCACCCGGCCCGAGATCGATCGTGGCCTTTTCGACGACCCTGCCTGCCCGGTTGCCTACCCTGTAGACGATGGAAAGATCTTGTATCTCTAAAAGCTTCAAGTCCTGTTTCATTCTATCCTTCGAAGTCCCGAATCCTGAACCTTGAACCCTTTCGTTCTTGCTTTATGAGATGATCAGCTCTCCCCTCTTCTCAGGGTTCAGGATATCCCTGAGGCCTTCGGCAAACAGATTAAAGCTGAGCATGGCCAGAGCCAAAGCGAGGGAGGGCCAGAGGATCAGCCACCAGGCCCTCATGATATTCTCAAACCCGTATCTCAAAACACTCCCCCAGGAAGCCGTGGGAGGAGGAACCCCCAGCCCCAGAAACGACAGGCCGGCCTCCGCCATGATCATGAAAGGGATATACATTCCCGTGACAATCAGGACAGGACCGATGATATTTGGAAGAATATGCCTCGTCAGGACCGCCCCTGTTTTTGAGCCGAGAATAATCGCAGACTCCATGAATGGCTCTTTGATCACCGAAAGAGTCACCGCCCTGGCCGTTCTGCCCAGGAGCGAGGAATAGATAAATCCGAAAACGAGGATGATGGTCGTGATACTCGGCCCAAAGGTCGATACGATCACGAGGATCAGAATGATCGCAGGAAAAGATCGGATCACATCAAAGTAGAGGAGGATCAAGTTCTCGATCACCCCGCCGACGTAAGCGGCTGTTGTCCCGAGGGATAGACCGATGACAAAGGCAATCAGAGTTCCAATCAGGCTGATCAAGATGGAGGTTCGGGTCCCGTAAATAATTTGACTCAAGGTGTCGCGGCCCAGATGATCGGTCCCCAGGGGGTGGCTGCCTGAAAGCCCGGAGAGACGATTCCTGACATCGATCTTGTATGGGTTGTAAGGTGCCAGAAGAGGTGCACAGATGGCTACGGTGACAAGGATGAAGACGAGCAACGTGCCAATGAACAGCTTTCTGCTTTTTCTAAAGGCCTGCAAATACTCGGAGGATCGGTGGTTCATTCCAATATTCCGTTGTTAGTGACCGTGACGGATCCGGGGATCGATAAAACCATGAGACAGGTCGGCCATCAGATTGGCTAAGACGAACATGATCGTCGTCAAAAAGACCGTTCCCTGAAGGACAGGATAGTCGAGTGAGGAGACCGAATCGGCAAGAAGCCTACCCATCCCCGGCCTGCGAAAGATCATCTCGATGAAGACAGCCCCGCCCAGAAATTCCCCTGTCGCAAACCCGAGCTGCGTGACCACGGGCATTGCCGCATTTCTCAACGCATACTTCCCCCAGATGTAGAGGGAGGGGACGCCAAAAGAACGTTCCATCTTCACATAGTCCTTGGAAAGGACTTCGATCATCATGGCCTTCACGGTCCGGCACATGAATCCGAGCCACGCAAAGGAGATGGCGATTGTCGGCAGGATGAGATGGTAGATCTGGCTCCAGATGCTTCCTTCTGTTCCGCTTCCGCTCATGGGTAAGATCGGAATCTTGATCGAGAAAACGAGTAGCAAAATGAGGCCGATGACAAAGCTGGGAACCGATATCATGCTGAAGGAAAAACCGGTAATCAAATAGTCGATCCATGTATTCTGATGAATCCCCGAGAGGGAGCCCAGGATCAGGGCCAGGACAAAGGTCCAGAACATGGAGAAGAAGGTCAGCACAACGGTATTCGGGAAAACCCGCATCACCTTATCGATCACAGGTTCTCTATCCGCAATGGAAACACCAAGGTTTCCCTGGAAGAGATTCTTGATGAAGTAAAAGACCTGGACATGGATGGGCTTGTCAAGATGGAAGAGCTCCCGGACCATGGTTTTGGTTTCTTCTGAGGCTCTCGGGCCGCACATTACATCGACCGGATCGCCAGGGGCGAAATGGGTCAAGGTGAAGAGGAAAATAATCATACAGAGAAGCGTCGGGATCAACCATAGAATCCGGGTTATGGCATATTTAACCATTCCATTAACCTTCAGGATCGTTCCATGATTCCATGAAGCATTGAGGAACTTACTTATCTGTTAGGGTTTACCTTTCCGAATAAACTCATATAATCTTTCCAACGATTTGCTGTCAAGCGATTCGGCCTCCGCAAATCACTCCGAAAGAAACAGTAACCCGGCAGAAAAAGCAAAGGTCGCTAAAAGTGTGCTGAAAAAGCAAAAGCCCCGGAGATACCGGGGCTTTTGCTTTTTCAAACCTTGGAGGAATGTACTACTTCTTGTGACATTTCCCGCAGTCCGCCTCAGCCTTTGTGCTGAAAGCCTTCTGGCCATCGTGGCAAACGCCGCAACCCTTGCCAGCGTTCATATCCGCCATGGTCATGGTCGACCCTTTCTTCATCGGCCATATTTTCGTATGGCATTCTGCGCATTTTAAACCCGCATCGGCATGGATTTTCCCGTCAAATACGACCTTGCCATTGGGTCCGCCTGCAAATTCGACCTTTTTCCCCGTACCGATTGCGAAAGCGCTTCCGACGAATGCAACCACAACAAAGAGCGTCAAGAAAATTACCGCTAACCTCATCCTTTGTCACCTCCCTTCTAAGTGAAATTCTTGTTTCCGAAATATAGGAACAAGCAGTACACTAAACCGTTGGGGCCAAAATACTCCCCGCAGGTTGAATCCTCCCCTTAAGTATTGTTTGGCTGGGTGATCGGCGGCCTTCGGAATGGATAAATATTTATTTTATAATATACTCCGGCACCATTTTCAAGTGCAGGCCGGTCATGAAAGGGGTTTAAAGCTCTTCCGGGGTGAACGCGACGACTTCGTCAATCGTCGAGGCGTTCACGAAAACCATGACGAGGCGGTCAACTCCCAGGGCGATCCCGGCGGACGGAGGCATGGCTTCGAGTTCAGCAAGAAATCTTTCCGGCAACGGATAAACGGGTTTTCCGAGGGAGCGGCGGCGAGCCCCTTCGAACTCAAATCTTCTCCTCTGTTCCGCCGGATCGATCAATTCCGAGAAGGCATTCGCAATCTCCATGCCGCCGATATAGAGCTCGAAACGTTCGGCAAGATCGGGATGATCCTCCTTCAGACGGGCGAGGGCTCCCCGTTCTCGTGGGTAATCGAAAGCAAAGGTGGGTTTTTCGATTCCCAACCGCGGTTCAATCTCCCGAACCATCACTTCATCGAAAAGGTCCTTCTCAAGGGCCTCCTCCATGGATACCGCTGCATAGCGATGAAAGGCCTCTTCTACGGCGATCCTTTCCCATGGCCCTTTGAGATCGATCTCATGATTCCGAAACGGGAGCCGTTCACACGCGCCGAGAGTATGAGCAGCCGCCAGGATGAGTTCCTCGCATTCGTCCATCAGGGCGCGATAATCACACCCCGAACGGTACCATTCGAGGAGCGTAAACTCAGGAACGTGAAGCCTTCCCCGTTCCCCTTCTCGCCAGCACCGGCAGAGCTGAAAGATCCTTTTGTATCCTGCGGCGAGAAGTCTCTTCATGCAGAGTTCGGGGGAGGTGTGAAGAAACCATTCGCCAGACGCAATGGCATCGATATGGGATTCCGGGGCCGGAGCGGGGATTCGGTGGGGTGTTTCAACTTCGAGATAGTCCCGGGTGATGAAGAACTGCCTCATCGCCTGGATCAGGCCAGCCCTCAAGCGAAGCGCGTTTTCCCGCCTTGCGAAGGACCAGTTTTTCTCCACAACTCTATCCTTTGACCCTGGTGGAATAGTCGCCAGTCCGGGTGTCAACGGTGATCAACTCACCCTCCTCGACGAACGGAGGGACCCGCAGGACGTAGCCGGTTTCGAGGGTTGCCGGCTTCGAATCGCTACCGGAAGTATCCCCCTTCACCCAGTGATCCGTCTGAACCACCCTGAGGTTGACGAAGTTCGGAAGCTCAACACCGATCGCCTTGTCTCCGAACATGAGTATTTTGACGTTCAGGTTCTCGGTAAGATAGTTCTTTGCGTCTCCCAGGGCTTCCTCGGTGATCGTAATCTGTTCGTACGTCTGATTATCCATGAAGTGGTAGAGTTGATCCTCTTTATAAAGGTACTGCATGATCCGTTCTTCGAGAGAAGCCGGCTCAAACGTTTCACCCGCACGGTAGGTCCTGTCGAGGGTCAATCCCGTAATCATGTTACGAAGCTTGGTTCGATAGAGGGCCTGTCCTTTACCCGGTTTGGCAAAATCGAAAAACGTGACAATGTAGGGCTCTCCATCGATGATGACCTTTAATCCTTTTCTCAAATCCGCAGAAGTGTACATAAGCGATTTCCCCTTTTGAAGAGAATGATTACAGAGATTCAGAGAACGATTACACCGATCATAAATAGAGCCGGGTATTCGTCATCAAAACCCTCCCGGCAATAAACCCCTCTCTGGAGTTACTAAATGTAACCTAAATAGATCGGTTTGTTAAGAGGAGGGTCCCCTCTTGGAAAATTTCCTATCGTATCCTGCTCTTCCAGTTTACCAGAAAGATCCCCGCGGAGACCATAGGGAGAGCAGTGAACTGCATGAACGTCTCGGACGCTCACCGAGAGAGGGGTAGGAACAGCGCTTCTCGCTCTATCAATCCTCCAGTTTCCCCTCTCTGAAAGCTTTGATATAGGCTTTGCAATAGGGATCCTGTCCAAGAAGGAGCGCTGTAGCCTTTAGAATCGCCATCAGTTTCTTGTCGAGGGGATCGATGATGGCAGTCGATAACCCTGCTCTCATGGCGAGGGCAAGCAAAGTGCGGTTTACGAGAGGGCGCTTCGGAAGGGCAAAGGAGATGTTGGAGAGTCCGCAAATCGTTTTCACTCCTTCAAATTCCCTGTGAATCCGCTTGATGCTTTCAATCGCCATGAGTCCTGCTCGAACATTCGTGCTGATTGCCTGGATAACGGGATCGATGTAGATCCTCTCCCTTTTGACTCCAGCGGCCTCAAGGTCTCGGATGAGCTTTCCGGCAATCTCAAGAACCTGGTCCACATTTCTCGGAACTCCCCGATCGTCTGTGCAGAGAGCCACGATATCACACTCCCTTTTTTGAAGAACGGGCACGATTTTAACAAAGCGGGCGGTCTCGGCCGTCGTCGAATTAATCATTGGGAGGTTCCGCGGTTTCTGAATCACTTCAAGAAGGCACCGGGGATCGGAGCTATCAAGAGAGAGTCGAACAGGAACCGCTTCCTGGATCACGTCGATAAGCCATGACAGGTCCTGAAGTTCTGAGCCAGATCGGGAACCGGCATTGACATCGATGAGATGGGCCCCTGCTTCGATCTGGGCTTTCACATCAGCCTGGATGAAAGAGGCATCTCTCCTCCCTACGGCTTCATTGATCGCTTTTCGACTGGTATTGATCCGTTCCCCAATAATGAACATGTTTAAAATCTCCTTTGCCCGGAATATTTTCCCGTTACCTCATTCGTTATAATTGCAAGAGACGGTTATGCTATCCCCTCCATTTCGTGAAGCGTCGCCGCAATATCTCAATAAAGAGGAGCAGTAAGATGGAAAAAACGATCAGAAGTGAAGCGACGGCAGAAATCGTCGGATTGATAGCAATTCGAATCCCATCCCACATCTGTTTGGGCAGCGTAGCAGCTCGACTGCCGGCGATGAAGATTGCGACCACGACCTCGTCAAAGGACGTGATAAAGGCAAAGAGAGCCCCGCTGATAATCCCGGGCCTTAACAGCGGGAAGGTCACTTTTATAAAGGTTACAAGACGGTTTGCTCCCAGACTGAGGGCGGCCCGCTCCAACGTAATATCAAAGCCTTGGAGGGTTGCCGTCACATTCACAACGACAAAAGGAAGAGCAAGAACCGTATGGGCTAAAACAAGCCCTATGACGTTTCCGATCAAGTGAATCTTTGCAAAAACATAATAGATCCCAACTGCAGTAATGATAACAGGAATGACCATGGGGGAAAGAATGAATCCGAATAGCAACTTTTTGCCTTTGAAACTCCCACGAACGAGGGCCAGTGAAGCCAAAATCCCAAGAATTGTTGCAATGATCATCGTGAGGATGGCCACCTGCAGGCTGACGAGTGTCGCAGAAATCCAGGTCCGGCTTCCAAAATAATCAGCATACCATTGAAGCGAAAATCCCTGTGGAGGGAATTGGAGGTACTTGGCAGAGCTGAAAGAGATTGGAATAATAACGAAAATAGGGATGACGAGATAAACAAAAATGAGAGCGCACAAGGAATAAAAGAAATATTTTCCAAGGGAAGTGCGGGATTCCTCGAATCGATCGATGGACAGCAAATCCATAGATCACCTCCTCTCATCCAATCTGTTCAATTTTAAAGAAACGACTGTAAACCAGGAAAAAGACGAGGGTCGCCACGAGGAGCATGAGGCTCAAGGCCGATGCAAAGCCCCAGTTCAGGAGCGTGCTCACTTGTTCTTCAATGACGACCGAAATCATCACGTCCTTTCTTCCCCCCAGAAGGGCGGGGGTAATAAAGAAACCGAGCGAATAGATAAAGACCAATAGGCACCCCGATCCTACACCGGGCAAGCTTAAAGGGACAAAAATTCGGAGGAACGCCTCGAACGGATTCGCTCCCAGACTTTCAGCCACCCGAACCAGTCCACGGTCGATCCCTTTCATCACGCTGAGAAGGGCCAGGACCATGAACGGTGTCATCATTTGGGCCATTCCGACGGTCACGGCAAAGGTGTTGTGGAGGAGGGTCAGGGGTGCGTCCACGATTCCCATCTGGACCAAGAGATTGTTAAAAACACCACGCCGACCCAACAAAACCATCCAGGCATAATTTCGGACGAGGAGGCTGGTCCAGAAAGGAATCAGGACCAGGATCAGCAATAGATTGCGTGTTCGATCAGAAACCTCGGAGAGAAGATAGGCAATCGGATAACCGAGGAGAAGGCATATGAACGTCACGATAAAACTGATTTTAAAAGTAATCCAGTAGACCTTTAAAAAAACCGGATCTGCGAAGAGATGCCGGACGTGCATCAACGAAGGATGAGGATCAAAGAAGGTTCTTAAAAGAAAGAAAGAGATGGGATAGACAAAGACCAAGCCGAGAAAGATCATGCACGGCAGAAGAAAATACCAGCTAAATTCGGTTGGGTCCTTTGAGGTCTTCATCAGTGGAACGTCCTCAGGGCTCCCTTCGGAAGCCCTTCCAGCTTCACCTTCCGATCTCATGTCCATATTCGTCATGTTTGAACAAAGCGGTCAATGACGCAACGGGTGGGCCTTTCGTCGCTCGTGTCCGGAAGGGGCCACCCGCTGCGCTTCCAGGTTGCTACTTTAATAACCACTGTTTCCATCTTTCGCTCAATTCCTGATCGTGGTCTGCCCACCACTCCCCGTTGGGGATCCACATGATCCCGCGGTATGGGGGGGCTGTCGGAAGAAGAGGTGTAATTTTTTCGTCGATGTAATCAAATGCTTTCTTGTTGATCGGACCATATTGCATCATGGAATTAAAGATGGCCTGAGGCTTGGGCTGTGAGCAATAGGCTACGAACTGCATCGATTCTTTCAGTTTCTTTGTTCCTTTCGTAACCACCAGCCATTCGATGTTAAGGCTTGCCTGGTTGTAGGTCAAGCCCGCAGGAATACCTTCTCTCATGATGTTCGCGATTCTTCCACTGTAGGCATACGTCATGTCGACTTCCCCGTCGGTGATCAACTGAGCCGGTTGCGCTCCCTTCGTCCACCAGACAGAGATATTCTGTTTGATTTTGTCGAGGCTTCGGAACGCCCTCTCCACATCGAGAGGATAGAGTTTTTCCTTGGGCACCCCGTCCGCAAGCAAAGCAGCCTCCAGCATACCGTAGGGACCGTTAAAGAGAGACCGGGCTCCGGGGAACTTTTTGACATCCCAGAAGTCAGCCCACTTTTGGGGTTGTTTCCCGGAGGGGTACTTATCCGTCCTGAAGGCAACGACCCCAGCCCAAAACTCAATGCCTATCCCGTAAGGATGAACGGCCTCCGGAAGGAGATCGGCCTTATTGATTACGGAATAGTTGAGGGGTTCGAAGAGCTTCTCTTTGAGGCCACGGCGAAACATGCCGTCTTCCAGATCCACAACATCCCACTCAATATTTCCAGTATCCACCATTGCTTTCATTTTCGCAAAATCGGGATAGGATGTGACGATGACTTTGATGCCCGTCTCTTTTTCAAAGGGTTCAACCATCGCCTTCATGACTGCCTTTTCATAAGCTCCTCCCCAGGATGAGAGGACGATCTCGACGGCCTGGGCCTCGATGCTCAATAAACAGATAAAGACAGTAGACAACACGCAAAAAATCCAATTCTTTCTCATGATATCCCTCCTTTCGTAGATTTCCCGGACATTTTTCAACCCACTTATCAGATCGGATGGAGATCGGATGAAGAAAAGAAAACCATGATACCTCACCTCCCTTCTAGGCAGAACTAAGTTGTCACTTCCCATCACTAAATAACTTTGCCGTCTCCCCATTTCCAGTTTACCGTTACCCGATCGCCTCGCCGCCAGCGTTCGCCTTCTGCCCTGTTCGAGATCTTCATCGAGAGGGTCTGGGTCGCGGAAATCCTTACCCGATATCGATGGATCTCGCCCAGATAAATCTCTTCATCGACTGTCCCCTCCACGTAGTTCCGCCCCTCCTTTTGTTCGCCGTCTGTAAAGAAGGCGATTCGCTCGGGTCTGAGGACGATACAGACACGATCACCGATCGCCGCTCTGGACTCGGCTGAAACCTTAAACCTCAGTCCTTCTTCGGAGACAACGTCGATGAAGGTCGAAGTGACAGTGTCAATACGCGCCAGCAAAAAATTGGACTCTCCGATAAAATTGGCAACGAACCGATTGGCTGGGCATTCATACAAGTCTTCGGGCGACCCGATTTGCTCAATCCCTCCGCTATTCATGACAACAATCCTGTCAGACAGGGTGAGGGCTTCGCTTTGATCGTGGGTGACATAGATGGTCGTAATTTGAAGTTTTTTTTGAATATCTTTGATTTCGAGCTGCATTGCCTCCCTAAGATTCTTGTCGAGGGCGCCCAAGGGTTCATCCATCAGCAAGATAGGCGGGTTGAAGACCAAGGCGCGGGCCAAGGCCACGCGTTGCTGTTGTCCCCCGCTTAGCTGTTTGGGCAAACGGTGCTCGAAGCCGGACAGCTTCACCAATTCCAGGGCACTGTGAACTCTGGTGTGGATCTCTTCCGGATTGATTTTCCTCATTTTCAGGGGAAAAGCGATATTGTCAAACAATGTCATGTGCGGGAACAGGGAGTAGTGCTGGAAGACAACGCCAATATTTCTTTTGTGAACCGGCTTGGCGATGACCGATTCATTATTGATGAGGACGTCCCCTGAACTGGGTGGCACGAACCCCGCGATCATCATCAAGGTGGTTGTCTTACCGGACCCGCTGGGACCGAGGAGCGTGATGAACTCTCCTTTGTCGATCACGAGCGAGACATCTTTGACAACCGTTGCACCCCCGTAGATTTTACTGAGACCTTTCAGTTGAAGATTCGCTACCTCGGTACAACACCACTTGTCCATTCTCTTCGATGGCCTCCCATGAGAAAGTCAGTTTTACGGCTCGTACTCCACGGCCCTGCTCTTGTTCTCTCCTGCCGTTTCATGCTGACACTATTGACTGCTTACTTTAACATAAACCCAGAATTTTGGGCGGCGAGAATCATTTCCTTCACATTCTCCAGGGGTGTGGCGGGGGCCAAACCGCAACTGGGGGCGAGGACGTGGATTCCCTCGCGGATCGCCTGGAGCGTCTCCCTTCGGACGTCCTCCCGATTTCCACGAAGAAGAATATCCGTCGTTGAAATGTTGCCAACGAGGGCCATTTCACTGCCAAGTATTTTCCTGGCGTAAGAGACATTTCACTTTCGCATCAAATGAGAATCCGATTGCTCCACTTCCCCTGAGAAGAGGTAAAATAGGCGTGGAGTCTCCGCAGATATGAAGAATCACAGGGTTCGCAATATTCTGAAAGATCTTCTTGTAGCACGGCAGGAGAAACTCGCCGAATAGGTTCGGGCTTATCATGTCTGATGAGGCCACGGGATCGGGCATCTGCAACGCATCTGCACCGGCTTCGGCTAAAGCATTTCCCATCTGAATGCATATCTCCGTAACCGAGTACAACACCTTTTTTGTTTTTTCTGGGTTTTTGAAGAATCCCCTAAGAAATGCTTCCAAACCGATCAGGTGAGAGGAGATTGTCATGGGTCCCATAAAATGGGAGGTGACGGGAATTTCCTTTCCGACTCTATTTTTAGCCGTTTGCACGGCCTTTAATAGCAGAGGGATCCTCGCTTTTTGGAGGTAACCTCCCGGGATCTCAACATGGTTCGATTGGAAAGGGTGGCTGTTAACGTACGGATTTCGCCCCATATCCCCTGCGTTCACCTGACAACCCATGGCTTCCGCCTCAAAAACGCCATCTGTTGGGAGCCTGATCCCTTCAAAACCTAATACCTCACGGGCTTCCAGCGCGAACCTCACCATCGCGTCGAGGTCATAATGGATGTCAGGAGCATATGTTTCAGAAATCTTCATCAATTCCACGAGGGGATGGGTACAAAAAGCCGGAACGGGAACGCGGTCAACCGGTTCTCTCCGCAAAGCTCTCAGGTATCTTTGGCGCTCCGTCAGGTTTCCCATTCTTGTCTGAACCTTCCCCGATGCTCTTTCATGGTCACTTCCTTGCTATATACAATCTCTCCTGATGGCGGCGGAGCATCAACGCCGAAAGCATGAGAAATACGGTCAGAAAAACCAGGAGGGCGGCGATGGCGGCGATGGTCGGGTTGATTTCATCGCGTATGCCGTCCCACATCTGCTTGGGAAGGGTTACGGCCTTCACCCCGCAAATAAACATGGCACCCACCAGTTCGTCAAAGCTTGCGATAAAGGCGAAGAGGACCGCCGTCAGCATGCCGGGGCGGATGATGGGAAAGGTGATGTTGAAGAAGGTACGGACGCGGCCTGCCCCCAGGCTCATACTGGCCTGTTCGAGCCTTTCATCAAACCCCTTGAGCGTGGAGGTCATGACGATCACCACGTAGGGAACAGCGAGGACCGTGTGGGCCAGGACAAGGCCGGAAGTGGTCCCGATCAGCTTCAATTTGGCAAAAAAGAAATACAGGGAAACAGCGCTGATGATAACGGGAATGATGATGGGGGAGAGGATCAGGGCATACCAGTACTGCTTGCCCTGATACTTTCCTCGAACCAGGCTCAGAGAGGCCAAGGTCCCGAGAAAGGTGGCGAGGATCATCACCTGGAAGGCGACCTGAAAGCTATTCAGGGTGGAGCGGGTCCATGCTTCGGAGAAGAAGTAGCTCTTAAAAAGTCCCAGTCCCCAGGACCGCGGGGGAAACCGGAGGACGGTATCGTTTGAAAAAGCGATCGGAAGAATGATGAAAACAGGGAGAATGAGAAAAATAAAAACGCCGATGCAGACACTTCCCAAGCCGACCCTGTCCCACTTCATCTCACGGAGAAAGGCCGGGCTCCGTTGAGAGATGGATCCGAAGGCCTTTCCGAAGAGATCCATCCCATCCCACATAAACTTCTCAGCCGCAGAAGCCCTTTTTTCGTTCCAGATCGAGGCCTTGAAGCGCGCGAAATAGCCCCTTCTTTCGCCGGTTTTTTTCGAGATCTTTAATCGGCTCTCGTCGCTCCCACCCCAGAGGATATCGAGGCCGAAGAAGCGATTGTAGATGAAAAAAAGGATCAGGATAACGATCAGAAGAACAACACTCAGGGCGCTGGCAAACCCCCAGTTGCTCACCTCTTCAACCTGGTTCTGGATGCTCATGGCGATCATCGTATCCCGGGTGCTTCCCATCAGGGCCGGTGTAACAAAGAATCCCATGCAGCGGATAAAGGTGAGGAGCAGCGCAGCTCCGACTCCGGGGAGGCTCAGGGGCAGGAAGACATTCCGAAAGGATTGCCACGGCGTCGATCCGAGATTGTCGGCGGCGCGAAGGAGGGTGCGGTCGATTCCCTGCATCACACTGAGCATCGGGAGAATGGCGTAAGGAAGCATCACGTACACCATCCCCACATAAACCCCGAATCGGTTGTACATCAACTTCAACGGGTCATGAATCAGTCCTAAGCTTGTCAGGAAGCTATTGACCACCCCATACCGGCCGAGGATGATCATCCACGCATACGTCCGAACCAGAACGGAGATCCAGAACGGAAGGGTGACCGCAATCAGAAGGATCATCGCCCAGTTCGACTTCGATCCGCTCAAATAATAGGCGACAGGGTAGCTCAGGAGGATACAGATCAATGTCGTCCCGAGACTGATCCCCAGGGTGTTCCAGAAAACCTCCGCATAGACGGGATACCTGATCATGTTCAGATAATGGAGACTCGTCAGGCCTCCCTTATCAAGGATGCTCTGAACCAGGATCCGGCTCAAGGGATATACGAAGAAGATGGTCAGATAGGCAACGAGGGGCCCCAAGAGGAAGAGATGACGTCCCCATCGTTCAGTGAAGCCGGCAGGTCTCATTTTTTTGAAATCCCTTCATCCGTGCTGGCTCATTCATTGATCAACCAACTCATCCACATCGATGTCCCGGGGGATGGCACCCATCTCCCGCTGAATTCGAATGGCATTCCTCATGCCTTCTCGATCGAGCTTCCCCTCCCCTTCCCAATTCGGAAGGCTTCGATCGAGGGCCTTTTTGAAAACCGTCTTCTTCATCCGAAAGAGTCTGCTTCCATACGCGGTGGTTTCTTCCGGCGCTTCCCGGATCGACTCTGCAGATCTCCGGTGGGCATCGAGAATTCGATTCACCACTTCTCGATTCTCCCTGAGGAGGTCTGCACGGGCGAATAGAATGCCCCATTGATATTTCGGGAAGTAATCCGCCACGTGAGCAAGAACCTTGATGATCCCCTGACTTTCGCCGAGGGTCACCTGAGGCTCTACCATGAACGTTGCATCGACCCTTCCTGAGAGGATCTCGCTCAGCTTTCCGTAAGATTCCTTAAGGGGAACCACCTCTGTATCGGCGGGACTCATGCCGCCTTTTTGCAGGGCCCGGACTCATTTCGTCGTCCTCTCTACTTCATCTTCCAGGCTTCCCACATTCTTTCTACTTCTTCCTCGTGTTCGGCCCACCATTCGGCGTTGGTCACGATCCCCTTGGCGAAATGCTCCGGATAGGTAGGCATCAGAATCGCCTTCTCCTTACTAATATGGGCGTAAGCCTTCTTATTGGCAGGGCCGTAGTTCACGTATTCGGCAAAAGCCGCCTGTCTTTTCGGATCCGAGGAAAAGGCGATGAACTTCATGGCCGCATCCTTCTTCTTGGTCCCCTTGAGTATCGCCCAGAGGTCGAGCACGACGACCTGGTCGCCCCACTCCCACGTCACTGGGACGCCTTGTTCCGCCATGACCATCATTCTGCCTCCGGGGACAAACCCGATGTCCGCTTCCTTTTCCCGCATAATCGTCTGCGTCTGTCCCCCGCTCTTCCAGAACACCCGAATGGAAGGTTTGAGTTCCGTCATTTTTTTGAATGCCCTTTCTACATCGAGGGGGTAGATCTTGTCTTTCGGCACGCCGTCGGCAAGGAGGGCGGCCTCCAGGGTTCGAAAGGCCGAATAGGGCATGGTGCGGGGTCCCGGAAATTTTTTCACATCCCACAGGTCCTTCATCGACCTGGGACCCTTTCCGGCAGGCCATTTGTCAGTGTTATGGGCGATCATCAGGGAGAAGAAGTTCAGGCCGACGCCGTACTTACCAACGGCCCCTTCTTCGAAGTCTTTTACATTAATCAAATTCAAATCAACAGGCTCGAAGATCCCATCTTTCACGCCCCTTGCATACATCCTGCTCTCGCAGTCGACGATATCCCACTCGATATTGCCGCTCTTGACCTGAGCCTCCATCTGGGCCGAAGAAGGACGCGTCGTAAAGACCACTTTGATCCCGGTCGCCTCGGTAAAAGGAATTCCGATCGTCTTTTCAAGGCCCTCGTTATACGTCCCGCCGTAACTGCAGACTGTAATCGTGGTCTGGGCACTTACCGTCCCTGCAGCAAAGACAAAAGCAAAAAACGCGACGAACAGAAACCGACTTCTCATAAGCCTCTCCTTTCTGCTAACGTTTCTCGAATCTTGCCACTCCCCGGATCTCCTGATCAACACAGCCACTTGATCGCCGCAGAAAAGACGAGAAATTCGATCCGACCTGGAGCCGAGCACGGGCCGATGTTTTCATAGGCAGTCCTGTCGCCTCCCGCGTCGTTGGCGCTCAGCACGTTCCCTCCGGGGTAAAGATCTGTTTTCCAGTGACCTCCATTTGAAGGATCTCGAGCGCGCGAAGGACATATTTCCGTTGCAGCCTCTTTTCATAGTCCGGAGCCAACGCCGTGTCCCCCAGGACATTGGTCACACTTGAACCCCGAAGCACTCGATGGATTCCCGCCATCGCGCTGATCGTGGGAAGGGCCGTGATGTGGACGATCGGCAACCCCGCCTTCTCAATGGTCATCGCAATCGCTGCTCCGCAGCGAGTACTCGATCCTCAGGTGGAGGTCAAAATGACTCCGTCGACTTTCTTCTCCCAGAGTTCCTTCGCGATCTCTTCTCCCATCTCTTGACAGCGGGCCTGACTCGTCGTGCAACCTGACGTGGAGTAGAAAAAAGGATGGAGTCTGCCGATGATCCCTTCTTTCTCCAAATCGCGCAGGATATCGACTGGGACGAGCCGATTAGGATCTTCAAGCACGTGGACCGGGAAATAACCGGTGTGGGAAACTTCCAAAGCCGCAGCCGGAAATTCCCTCGGCCAGAACGTTTCGATCCGATACTTGGCCCATATCAGGTTGCCCCTGCTTCTCAACCGATCAGGGTTTCCCTTGGGAACCAATCCTCCGTCGCTGATGAGGGCAATTTCACAGTCCGAAAGATCTCTCCCAATGGGAGGCGAAGGATAAAAGGGTTGAAGCTCCGGTCTTTTCGCCTCCGTTTGAAAGGGCCTTTCTTGAAGCTTTGCGAGCAACATTTCCACGCTTCGCTCCGCTGCAGTCTTATCCACGATCTCGTTCTTGATCAAACCCCGGGGGAAATAATGATCTTCCTCCGGCCTGCCAATCTTCTCTCCCGAAAGGAGCTTTCCTTCCTTCTCCTTCGAAGTCAGCTTCAGTGCCAAGTTAGCCATGAGCTTCAGGCTTTCAGCCATCTTTACCGTACTTCGTTCCGTTTTGCAAATATAGACCTCTTTTCTGTAGAGTTCTACCCCCGGATTTTCCTCATACATTCCGGTGACAGCGGGAATGCCCAGCTTCTCGTGGGCAGCCTTACAGATTCCACCGCAGGCGACCCCGTATCGCCCCGCTTCAAAGGCGGGACCTGCGATCAAGATGTCCGGTTTGCAGGGCAGGATCAGCTCAATCCCTTCTCGAGATGCTTTCTCCCCACCCTGTGCGAGATAGTTATCCCCGCAGATGAGGGTGGCAACCACATCTCCTCTTTCTCCGAGAATTTTCTGAAGAACCATACCCGCTCCGATCGGTCCCGCCTTGATCAGGAATGGGATATGGGCCTTATCCTCTCCCCCTTCTTTTCCGAAGAACTGATTCAGGTAATGAACCACTCTCAATCTTTTCCGGTCCACCGGGATCTCCGCCTTGATAAATCAATAGTCAACCGCCATGATTTTACTCCCCCCGAGAACGTCAAAGACGCCTGCGAGGAGAAAACCTTCAATCTCGATCTCCTCATCACCTGCCTTTTGGGCGAAATCAGGATTACAAATGGTTGTAGCAGGATTTCCTCCCAGGATTCTGTCCGCTTTCGGAAGACGAATTTTCTCCTGTGTCTGCCCGATATTGACGATCGCATCCAGGGAATCGGCGCTGAACGAGGCCTCATCGGCCGTCGAACCCACGCCATGGACCAACTGAATGAACAGGGTCGTCTTCACTCCCGCGTTTTCGCAGGCTTCTGCAACGAGAGCGAGGTCGACATGAGGCATCCCTCCATGGGTCTTGGTCAAAACAACGCCCTCCGCGCCCAGGACGTTCGAAACCAAGTTCGCCGCCATCAGGGCCATCCTTTCTCTCTGAACCGGCTCAAGGCTTGCGACGCCGATGACCACGCCAGCAAAAATCAAATCCGTTCCATGCCGCCGATATAACTCCCTGACCAATGGATGGTTCTGTATCGTGTAGGTATCGAGTTCCCTGATGGTGTGCCCGCTGATCACCGCCCCGTCAAGGATTTCGTTCGGATGCAGGAGTGTCGGAAGCAGACCCGTCACCTCACTCCCATAGAGAATCGGATCGGAGATTCCCTGGTAATCGTGCTGAGGAGTATACAATTGGTAGTAATACGCAATTCTGGGAAGATGGGAGAGGGCTCCTTCAGGGAGTCTTGCCAGATTCAGTTCATGCACCTCGGTTCGATCAACCGGATGGCGTCCGGCTGCCCGGGCCAGATGGACCGCCATCTTCAATCCCGCCAGCTTCACTGCCGACTCAAAGTTCCTCTCCCCGACGCCATCGGAAGGGACAGGATCGATGCAGAGATGGGTCATGATTCCATAACGGCTCATCTCCGCGCCTGTCCCGAACATATCGATCAGTGACGAATAGGACCTCTTCGAATACCGATTCGACAGAACCACCGAAATCCCTTCTAAAGACCTCGTTCGGCCCTCGCCAGCAATTCTTAGTTTGCCGAGGGAGCCGGGAAAATCCGTCCCCCCCGGATCGACCTTGCATCTCGGCTGAATGACATCGACCACATTGACAATGCGGACACGATCTCCAGGAGAGGCTATATCCAGCTTGGCCGCTTTGATCCTGTCGTCTGTTAAGATGATTCGTTCAAGTTCACCGAAGTCCACATACAACACATGGTCCGACATACCGGTCCGCGAGCCGGCGCACAATCCCCCGATATTGATCCTTTCAATTTGAAGTCTCACAGAATCGTTTCCTTGTCAAGGAAGTTTGACGCAGAGCAGAAGGTCCTTTCACGGATCTCTCGAAGTCGCTTCTTTACTCCTTCCATATTCCCCATCCTGAACATCCTACCGCCATCCTCGCTGGATCCATCCTGTGGGATTGCGCCCCTCAGATCCGCTTCCAGAATAGGATATACGGGAAGTTCCGAAGCGACTCCGATCAATAAGATTACTTCATCTTCCAGGCTTCCCATTGCTTTTCAACACTTTCCTCGTGATCGGCGTACCAGTCCTCATCCACCACGAGACCTTTCGCGAAGTTCGCTGGATAGGTCGGCATCTGTACCGCTTTTTCCTTCTTCACAAAATCGAGGGCCTTCTTGTTGGCAGGACCATAATTAGTCCACTCCCCAAAAGCGGCCTGCCGTTTCGGATCCGCGGCAAAGGCAATGAACTTCATGGCCGCATCCTTCTTCTTGGATCCCTTCAGGATTGAAAAATAGTCAAGAATGATCACCTGATCATTCCATTCCAAGGCCACGGGAACATTCTGCTCCGCCAGTTGTATCATCCTCCCTCCGGGAACGAACCCCATATCCACTTCCTTCTCCCGCATGACCTGTTGGGCCTGGCCTCCCGTCTTCCAGTAGACCCGAATATCAGGCTTGAGTTCCGTGAGCTTCTTAAATGCCCGATCGACGTCGATAGGATAGATCTTGTTTCTCGGCACACCATCGGCTAAGAGGGCAGCTTCCAGATTCGAAAAAGCCGTAAGCTTCATGGTGCGGGGACCCGGAAATTTCTTTACATCCCACAGATCCTTCATCGACTGAGGCCCTTTTCCTGCTGCCCATTTACTCGCGTTATAAGAAACATTGTAGGAGTAATAGACGATCCCCATGCCGTAGTTCTTCACCGAACCCTCTACGAAATCCTTCGTCGGGATCTGACTGAGATCAAGAGGTTCAAATAAGCCGGCCCGAACCCCCCGGGCATACATCCGGTTCTCGACTTCAACAATATCCCATTCGATGTTGCCCGTTTTGACCTGGGCCTCCATCTGTGCGTGGGTGGGAAAGGTGGTGAAAATGACTTTAATGCCCGTGGCATCGGTAAAGGGTTTCCCAATGGCCTTCTCCAAGCCCTCGTTATAGGTGCCGCCGAAACTACAGACCGTGATGGTCGTCTGGGCCAACGCCGTTCCGGCGCCCAACAATAATACCAACCCTGCGATCACGATAGAATACCGTTTCATCTCTCGCCTCCTTCGTTATGATTGGAATTATCCCACGTGGGTTGAATCACACAATGGTAGCATCCATCTCATTCCATCCGATTCGGACAGGGTCTCCCCGTTCGTACCGGGCCGTGTTGAGACGGTTCTGGACCTTCATTACCACCAGTCCCTCTCGTTCCTCCGGCGAAACCTCGGCAAGTCGGACATAATATTTGGTGATATCTCCGAGATAAATAATATCCTCTACCCTCCCTTCGTACGAGCAGTGATCGTCTTCGCCGCCTGCCACAAAAACCACCTTTTCCGGCCTCACGGCGAGATGGATCTTCTGCCCTCGATTGAGTTCCTTCCACCGCCTCGCTCGAACGCTCCGGATGCATGGACCGGAGACATGAACGATATCATTCTTAACATCAAGAATATCCCCCCGAAAGAAGTTTGTCTCTCCTACGAAGTCTGCCACGAATTGATTCAAGGGGTGTTCGTAGAGTTCAAGGGCCGTTCCGAGCTGGATCATCTTTCCATGGTTCATGATCGCGATCCGGGTGGACATGGTGAGGGCCTCTTCCTGATCATGAGTGACATAGAGAATCGTAATCCCCAGTCGCTCCTGGATGTGCTTCAACTCCAGCTGCATGTGCTCGCGCAACTTCTTGTCGAGGGCTCCGAGGGGTTCGTCCATGAGCAGAATGGGGGGCTGAAAGACCAGGGCTCGAGCAAGGGCGACGCGCTGCTGCTGGCCGCCGGATAACTGAGAAGGTCGCCGTCCCTCCAACCCGGAGAGTTGAACGACCTCAAGAACCTTCTCCACCATGTGACGGGCCTTCGTCCTCGGAACTCTTCTCATCCTCAAAGGGTAGGCGATATTATCGTAAACGGTCATGTGGGGAAAGAGCGCATAGCTCTGAAACACCATGCCGATATTTCTCTTATAGGGGGGAATTTCCGTGATATCTTTTCCGTCAATAAAGACACGACCACTATCCGCATTGACGAATCCGGCGACCGTCATCAGGAGCGTTGTCTTCCCGGAGCCGGAGGGGCCTAAGAGGGTTAGGAATTCGTGTTCCGCGATGTCGAGACTGACGTCGTCTGCAGCGACGACATCGCCGTATCGCTTCGTGATGTTCTGAAAGGAGACATGGGCTGGTCGTGAATCTTTCATCTCCATTTTTACCTATAACTCCTCCACCCAGAAAGGTCAAACACAAACCCGCTGGGATCCATCTAATGCGGCTATCGTGACCGCTACTTGTTAACGGAGCCTGGCAATTAAGACCGAGCACGGTAAAGTCGGGCTGAAAGGTGATGGAATCTCGAAGTCAATCGGTCTCCAAGCCTCAAAAGCCAGCCTCCGGCAAGTGAATCTTACCTCCAGGCCCATTCTGCGACATTTAAGGTATAGTGGGTGGTGAAAGGATTTACCTTATACCCAAGAACGTCGGATTTCCTTCCAAATATCATACTCCAATTGAAAATAGGGCCTGACGGGACCTCATCGAGTAAAATCTTCTGGACCTTCCAATAGATATCCTTTCTTTTGTTCCGGTCATATGTGGCTACGCCCTCGTCAAGAAGCTTATCAACCTCCGGGTTCTCGTACTGATTATAATTGGCTCCCTGCCCGTATTTAATTGGAATGTACTTACTGTGCAATCTGGTGGTATTATCCGGGTCAAATCCGACCGGCGCTGGTGAATAGGCACGGATCAGCACTTCAAATTGGGACTTCGTCCAATATTCACCGTAGACAACTGCCGAGGGGAAGTTTCTTATCTCCGTGGCCACGTTGATATCTTTCCAGTTCTGCTGCAATAAAACCTCCGCCTGCTCCCTGTCCCTTTCGCCGCTAGTAGCGGATACTGTCAACCTCAGTTTGACACCATCTTTCTCCCGAATTCCATCAGATCCCACTTTCCAACCTGCGGCATCAAGAAGTCGGGCGGCTTCGCCCGGATTGTATCCTGGATCTTTCAATTCCGTATTATAAGCCCAATGATCTGGTTTGAGATAAGAGAGTGTGCGGGGAACGAGCCCGTAGAATATATCCTTGATCCATCGGTCCTTATCGACGGCCAGGTAGAGGGCACGACGGACCCTAGGATCTTTAAACTGAGGCTTACCACAATTGAAAATGATCTGCTCCACAGAATTCCGGGGGCAAAGAAAGATCTCCCGATCCTTCAATGCTTTGGCTTCCTCATACCTCTCCGGTGCAATACCCACATTCAGGAGCAGATCAATCTCCCCGGTTTTAAATTGCGTGTACATCACTGCTTGATTAGGGACAAATTTCTGAATAAGGGTTTCCAGTCCTGCAGCACCCCGATGGTAGTTCGGATTTCTCTTGTAGGTGATGTGACTTCCGGCAACGCGCTCGTGAAACGTGAATGGTCCTGTGCCCATCGGCTGAGAGCTGAAGGGAGCGGTGCGGATGTCCGGGACTTTGGAGAGGATATGTTCAGGAACGATGTGCAGAGTCTGCCAGGTCCAGACAAAGGGAGCGTAGGGTTTAGAGAGAGTGACCTCCACATGATAATCATCCACCACTCTGAAGCCTTTGACATTATCAAATCCGAATCGGCTTCGGACAGGAACCTTTGGATTCATAACGGTCTTAATCGTAAAATCAACGTCTTTGGCCGTGAAAGGCTGTCCATCCTGCCACTTGACTCCTTTCTTAAGCTCAAATTTCCAAGTCAACCCATCTCGAGAGATATCTCGGTTTTCAATGGTGGGGACTCTTACGGCCAAATTGGGGACAAACACCCCGTTCTCATCAATATCACAAAGAGCATCAAAAACGCAGTCTTCAACCATCCCCTCGGGACCATCTAACACATAGAGCAACGGATTAAGTAGAACGGCTTCTTGGGTCATCCCAACAATCATCGTATCCTTTTTTGCTCCAAATGCAGGGGAACGTCCCAAACTTGTCATCCAAAATCCAGTGCCCGCAGCGATCTTTCCGGACCTCTTAAGAAATTCCCTCCGCGTAAGACCTTCATTTCCCTTACCTCTCATGTCTGCATCCTCCTTCCTTTTAAGCGGCAAAACATTCCGATCCAGAGGCCCCCTTGGTTCTCCACGTCCTATGTGATTCTTCATTGGTCCACTACTGAACCATCGGCGTGGAGTCGTGCTTGAACTTTCTGTGGACGAAATGGGAACCTCTTTCCAGAATCCTCTGCTAACTCTACGCCGATCCCCGGTAAATCGGGAACAATAAGATACCCACTTTCGAACTTTAGAGGGTTCTTGACAATCTCACATTTAGGTGGCTCCCACTCCCCAGTAGGATATTCCAGGATAGCAAAGTTCGGTATGCAAGCTGCGAGTTGCGCGCAGGCATCTGTGCTTACGGGGCTGAGGGGATTATGGGGAACAACACCTGCGTAGTGAGCCTCGGCGATGGCTGCGATCTTCTTGACGTGGCTAGGTCCGCCTGCCATACAGACATCTGGCCTAACATACTGGACGGCTCCCCGGTTAAGCAACATTTCAAACTCGTGGATCGTATGGAGTCGCTCTCCCGTGGCAATAGGGATTCTGACCTTCTGCGCCAGAAGCCCCATAGCATCGAAGTGATCAGGTAGAATTGGATCTTCGTAGAAAAAAGGATGATAGGCCTCAATCTCGTGGGCCAGTACGACTGCCTCTGCAGGGGTAAGGTGGCGATGGATCTCAAGGCAAAGATCAACCTTCTCTCCCACAACCTCCCGGTAGCGACGAACAGTTTCGATGGCATCACGCATCTTTTCCACGTGAGTCTGAAAAAAGGGAAGTTCGCGAGGCTCATCCAGAAACGGGGTTAGATGTCCCACCGCTGTGAACCCTTTTTCCTTCGCCTGGATGCATTTCTCGATAAGTTCTTGTTTTGTCTTACCACGGACATGGGCATAGACACGTATTTTGTCCCGGCACTTCCCACCAAAAAGTTGATAACAGGGAACGCCAAAGTACTTCCCAGCGATATCCCACAGGGCGATATCAATGGCGCTCAAAGCACCCATAATGGCCGCCCCACGGAAATGGCTCCAACGGTAAAGATATTGCCAATGATGTTCGATCCGAAGAGGGTCCTGGCCAATGAGATACCCTCTAAATTGCTCGACCGCCCCTGCCGAGGCTTCAAGATATCCCCACGTTCCTGATTCACCCAAACCGGTAATCCCTTCATCAGTATGGACCTTCACAAAAAGATAACGATCTGCGAAAATTGTCTCCACATCCACAATCTTCATGATCGACCCCTTTTGAGAACGGATACCTTCACATCTTGAGCCTCGGATCCAACGCATCCCGTAGCCCATCGCCAAGGAAGCTAAACCCCGTAACAGTCAATGTAATCATCAGCCCTGGCTCGATGGCTAGCCAAGGGGCCAGATCGAAATAAGATTGCGCATTCGTCAGCATATTTCCCCAACTGGCCAGAGGGGGCTGGATCCCATAACCGAGAAAGCTAATGGCCGATTCGGTGAGGACGGCTCTCGCGACCCTCAACGTGGCCGAAACCAGAACGGGTGCAATGCAGTTCGGAAGAATCTCCTTGAACATGATGCGGGTGTCCGAAGCACCCAGTGCAATAGCCGCATGAACGAAGTCCTGTTCCCTGACCTGGAAGACCTGTGCTCGGATGATCCTTGCCACCTCCATCCAGGAGGTGAGCCCAATGATAAGGGCAATGCTGATGACCGTCGGTGTGATAAACGCAGCTAGAAGCAATAAGAGGAAGATCTGAGGGAAACAAAGTATAGTATCTGTGAATCGCATCAGGAGGTTATCGACCTTTCCACCATAGAATCCTGCGATCAAGCCGATAATAGAGCCTGTAAACACGGTTGCGATCATAGCAGCGATTCCGACCAGCAAAGAGATCCGTCCTCCATACATCAGGCGACTGAGTACATCCCGCCCCACTTCGTCGGTCCCCAAAATGAATTCGGGCTTGCTGAAGGGCGGGATGAACCTCCTAGAGGTATCGAGGTAAAGTGGGTCCTGAGGGGTAAGGACATTGGCGAAGATAGTCACAAACAAGATGAGAGTGACAACCGCACCTCCTAGCACCGCCAATCTGTGGCGAAGGAAACGCCTGAAGACGAGCCGAGCCTGGCTTTCGTAGTTTTCCTTCTTGTTGCCCTGTTGTTTGATACCCATGCACAGCCTCTTGTTCAATACAATCGAACTCGGGGGTCGATCATCGCAATGGCCACATCGGCGAGAAGATTTCCAAGAATCACCAAGCCCCCCCCTACCATAGTCAAACCCATAAGGATCGGATATTCCTTCACGCTAAGAGAGTCATAGAACAGTCTCCCCAACCCTGGGAAGCTAAAGATGGTTTCTGTGACGAGGGCACCACTGAAGAGCCATGGGAGTTGAACGCCAGCCAGAGCGATTAACGGGGCAACAGCGTTCGGGAAGGCGTGCCGCAGAAAGAGTCTCCGCCTCGAGACACCCTTGCTTCGGGCAGTGCGCATATAGTCTTGATATAAGACCTCGAGAAAACTTGATCGCGTGTACCGGCTCCACTGAGCCGCGAGGACCAGTCCGAGGACCACTGAGGGCAAGACGAGGTGATGGAGAATATCCAGGAACCCCCTCTCCCCTCCCAGTGCATACATGCCTCCTGATGGAAACCACCCCAGCTTATCAGCAAAAATGAAGATCGCCATCAGGCCGAACCAGAACGTCGGGAAGGAAAAGGCCACCATGGCTCCTGTGGTTGCAAGATAGTCGAAAATCGAGTGTCGTTTGACTGCACCCAAAACTCCTACCAGCATTCCTACGAAGATGGCGATGGACATTGCCGTACCCATGAGCATGAAGGTTGCCGGAATCCTCTCGGCGATGACGTGGACGACCGGCCTCCCCCCAAAAAACGTATAGCCCCAGTTACCCGACAACATTCCATACGCCCACTTTACATATTGAATGGGAAGGGGCTGGTTGAGGCCGAGGGCCGTCTTAATCCTTTCAACGTCTTGGATGTTGAGCAGTTCGTTCTGAGTGTAAAGGGCCAGAGGCCCCCCGGGCGCAAGGTGCATAATAGCAAAAGTAATCATCGAAACCCCAAACAGAATGGGAATCGCTTGAACCAATCTTCTGATAACATAGTTACCCATATGCTCCTTTTATTCCTCAACCTACCTCAAATGGCAAGCTACCCAGTGCTCTTCCTTGACGAGTTTAAGTTCAGGCTCAAAAAGGTCACAAGGTTCAAACCGAGCCGGACATCGCGGATGAAAACGACAGCCAGAGGGTGGGTGGATGGGGTTTGGAACATCACCCTTCAGGATAATGCGCTGCTTCTTTAGAGTCGGATTGGGAACGGGCACCGCCGAAAGGAGTGCGTCCGTATAAGGGTGCAGGGGCTGGGATAGAACTTCCATCACAGGAGCTTTCTCCATGATTCTCCCGAGGTACATGACCGCTATCTCCGTGGAGATGTGGCTAATCACCGCCAGGTCATGAGCAATAAAGATATAGGTCAAACCGAGTTCATCCTGAAGATCCTTCATTAGATTGATAATCTGGGCTTGAATCGAGACATCCAGTGCTGAAACAGGCTCATCGGCAATGATCATTTTCGGATTTACGGCCAACGCTCTCGCAACGCCGATCCTCTGGCGCTGGCCGCCGCTGAACTCATGAGGATAGCGCCGCATGCACTCGGGCTGAAGCCCCACTTTTCGGAGGAGGTCAGCAATTCGATCTTCCTTCTCGCTGCCCTCAGCGATCTTATGAATTTCCAGAGCTGCACCAACAATGCCTCCGATGGTAATTCTCGGGTTGAGCGATGAAAAGGGGTCCTGAAAGATTATCTGCATCTCTCTGCGTATCCCTTTCATCCGGGTTCTCGTATAATGAGTAATGTCCCTTCCATCATAAAGGATTTCACCGAGCGTCGGTTGGAGTAATTTCAGGATGGTCTTGCCAAGGGTGGTTTTGCCGCAACCACTCTCTCCGACCAGGCCCAGCGTTTTTCCCCGCTTTACGCTGAAGCTGACTCCGTCCACGGCGTAGACGTATCCGGTGACCTTGGCAAAAAACCCTTTCTTAATTGGAAAATGTTTCTTGAGGTTCTTTACGGCCAGCAGAGGTTCAGCCATTTAAATCCTTCCAGCATCTGACCCAGTGCTCTTCCGCTACTTGAATCAGTTCAGGGGCTTCGAATTCACACTTGCGTTTGGCTGCCGGGCATCTGTCAAAGAAGGCACATCCTTTTGGCAAACGGGACAGGTTGGGGACAACGCCGGGTATCTCCTGCAAACGGGTTTGGGTTCCAACCAGATCGAGCCGTGGCACAGAGTTTAAAAGGCCCTGCGTGTAGGGGTGACGCGGATCCAGAAACAGGGGCTTCACCTGTGCCCCTTCTACCACCTTACCTGCGTACATCACGACGACACGATCTGCGACATCTGCAATGATGCCCAGATTATGGGTGATGAGGAGGATGGCCGTTCCTAACTCTTCCTGCAGGTGTCTCATCAAATCAAGAATTTGTGCTTGGATGGTAACGTCAAGCGCCGTTGTGGGTTCATCGGCAATTAAGACTTTGGGGTTACAGGCGAGCGCCATGGCAATCATCACCCGTTGCCTCATCCCTCCGCTCAGCTGGTGTGGGTACTCATCCACCCAGCTCTCTGGGGAGGAAATCCCTACTAGTCTCAGCAAGTCTAAGCTTCTCTCTCGGGCCTGTTTTTTGGTCATACCCTGATGGATGATGGGGACCTCAGAAATCTGGAAGCCGATGGAGAGCACCGGATTCAGAGAGGTCATAGGTTCCTGGAAGATCATTGAAATTGAGTGGCCACGAACCCTTTTCATCTCTTCTTCCGAAAGCCTAAGCAGATTCTGGCCGTCAAAGAGAACCTCCCCAGAATGGATCTTGGCAGGTGGTTGGTCGATCAGTTGCAGAATAGAGAGGGCTGAGACGCTTTTGCCACACCCTGATTCGCCGACAAGCCCCATTGTCTCCCCGCGACCCAATACATAGGATATCCCGTCCACTGCCTTCAGGGTTTCTCTCTCGAGGTGAAAGTAGGTTCTCAGGTCTTTAACCTGTAATACCGGTTCTTTCATGATAGAAGGTTATACAGAGGTTTCTTACAAAATGTTGCCATCGAGTACCAAATATCTGGTCAACTCATCGATGTGATTTAAACGCTCAAGCCCAAGGATCAAATCACAGACCTGTTTCACCGTGTCTTTGGAAAAAACCCTACCTGCCAGAGCATTGAATTTGTCCTCTATCTCTTCCTGCGTAAGAGGGTTCTGGGCCCGACCTTTAAAGACGGGCACTCTACCCTCCACGACCATTCCGTTCTGAAGAGATATCTTCACGACATGAGGGCCATCCGGTTCAATCCGTTCATCAGGAGCCATGGTAATCCGTCGCATCCATGCCCGGATTTCCGAATCGTTGATCCGTTCTTGTGTGAACTGCTCAGGGCCCGTACAGCCCCCTGATACCAGCGCAGCCGCCAGGGAGTAGGGAAGGCTCAACTGAGCATCACAGGTTGTCTGGATATCCTTTTTGCCAAGCTGTCTCAAGAGATAGGGACTTGAGAGCACTTGGATGTGATCGATTTCATTTTTAGTCAACCCATGCTGATCCATAAGAAGGGACAACGCATCGAGCGCACTATGAATCCCTGCGCAACAGGCATGCCGTTTGAAACCGCACCGGAGAATATGGAACTCCTTTCCCAGCCCCGAGAGGGTTAAAGCAGGATCGCCCTGGCCTGGGTTGTAGGTATTGAAGAAACCGCCCCAATCGGCTTCAAGGATTGCCCGTGGACCCGAGAAGCCCTGGCGGGCGAGATAAGCTGCTACGATACCATTTTCAGCTGATTTGCCAGGGTGGAGACGTTTGGTCATGGCTCCATCGGCAATAAAGGCCCATATCCCACCTGTAAAGGATCCGGCGATTCCCAGGGCGGATGCTGTCTCTCTGGCATTCAGGCCCAACAAATACGATGCCGCTGCGGCGGCGCCAAAACTACCCACCGTTCCCGTAGAATGCCATCCCTGCCCGTTGTGGACGATATAGCCCCCGATGCCATGCAGGATACGTGCAGCTACCTCATATCCAGCAACTACTGCCGTGAGAACTTGGCGACCATCGGCTCCCTGAGCCTCAGCCACAGCAAGGGAAGCCGGCACCACGACCGATCCTTTATGGCCGTTCCCGATGTCATCGAGCTCCAGAACATGGGCTGCCGTTCCATTGACCAAGGCCGCGATGGGTGCCGTGGCCCGTGCAGCCGTTCCCCAAATCGTGGCTTGGCTACCCGAGCCGAAATCTTTCAAAGCGGCAAGTAGCGCCTTCCCCTCTTTGGAGCCGATTCCGCCGAGAGCCACACCCATGGTATCCAGGATGGCCCATCGTGCATGGGAGATCACTTCAGCTGGTAAATCGACAAACTGGAGAGTCGAAGAATAGCAGGCAAGCGTCTCGCTAATCGTTTGGACATTATTATCGATGTGAAGCATCAAAAGCCCATTTTTTCTCAGGAACAGACCTGCAATCAGCCTTTTAAAATCGTGTCGATAGCAGCCTCCAGCTTCTGGCTGGCTTCGGTCAGTTTTTGCTCAGCGCCCTCGATGAACTTAGCGTCGCCGGAAAGGGCGCTCTCATATTCGTCCAGACGCTCTCGAACCTCCTCCGGCCCCGGGCCCCCATAGAGTGTCCGAGCCTGGACGAAGCAGCGAGGGTCGAGGGCCCTTTGAAAAGCCTCTTTGGAGAGACTAACAGGATGATCAAAATAGAGTATTGCCGCCTCATCCAGCAACTCCGGCGAGATCTCTCTGGGCGGGATGTTTCTTTCCAATGCGAGTCGCACTGTAATTCCCACGATCTGATGGGCTGATCGCCAGGGGAGATTCTTCTCAGCTACCAGGGCTGCGGCGAGATCTGTGGCCTGTGCCCACCATGCACCGGCTCTTTCCTCCATCAACCCCTTCCGGGGTTTAATCGCTGGAATCATCTCCACAAGCCAATTCATATCCCGGAGAGCTGTATCGATTGAACGGTATGCCCCCTGGCGGCTGTAGGAGCGATCGAGAATCGGAAAACCCGTGGGATCCTTCTCGACCATGAAGGCTGTCATAAGTCCTCCAATGGCTTCTGCGCCAGCCCCTTTGATTTCCTGCGTAGCATAGGGATTTTTTTTCTGCATCATGATGCTGCTCGTCCCGCAGAACCGGTCCGGGATATCGATCATGTTGACGTCATTGGTGCTCCAGAACATTAGGTCTTCTGACCAGCGAAGCAGGTTCGCGTGGAGAATCGCTAAGTTCGCGTGAGTCTCGAGCAGAAAGTCATGGCTCAGGATCGCATCGAAGGTATTTTTGATTGGCCGGTCAAATCCCAGCAGCTCTGCAGTGCGGTGGCGATTTAACGGAAAACTTGATCCTGTCATAATCGCAGCCCCGGCCGGGCTCTGATTGACATGTTGATAGTTCCCGCGGAGTCGATCGAAGTCTCGCTCGAGAACCGAAACCCAAGCCAGCAATTGATGGCCGTAGGTCGTAGGTTGGGCATGCTGACCATGAGTGAATCCCGGCATAACTGTGTCGAGGTTCTGAGCTGCGGTATCGATCAATACACGACGAAATTCCTCAATTTTTGTGAGCACCATTAGGAGGGCGTCTCTCAAAGTGATCCTGGTTGAAACCGCCGTTAGGTCACCTGAACTCCGGCCCAGATGAATGCGTCCGCCCACCTCCTCACCGAGGCGCCGAATCAAAAACTGTTCCCCGGTGTAGATCCCCGTCTGCAAATCGAGGCGGACCTTTTCGATCCCTTCGGTTTCCATCTCTCGCAATGCTTTTAACATTGCGATGCCTTCGGGTCGAGGGATCAAGGACTCCTCAATGAGCATTACGAGATGCGCCTTGTCGAACATGTGGACAGCGTAGAGGGTTCGAACAATTTTATCGCTCCTGTGAATCAGATTGGGCAGGAGTTCCTCGGTTAAGCGAACTCCTGCACGCCTAAACCCCCGATATTCCGAGTGCTTCTGCTTCAGCATAGTATTATTCTCCAATCACCCACCTTTTATCGCTGCCATACAAGCAGCGATCCCGCCACGGATAACTGAAACATCCGTATCAACCACATTGGTAGAATTCATAATTTCTTGCGTCCTACGATTTGGGGAAACCGACGCCCCGTAAACCTAATTCGTTCAGTTTTTCTTCGGAAGGAACTCCTTCAGAATCCCACCCCATGGCGCTACAGAACTCCTTCAGCATGCTTTCCAGTCCCTCGACCTTCTTTCCTTTCCCAGGCCCCTCCCCGACAGGATCTGTGAGGAATTTTTCAGGAATCTTGTCGTCTTCGGACGTGGCGCCATGGCGCAGATTGAAAAGCCTTTCGATATTGATAACCCGCTCGCCGACCCGTAGCAAGTCTTCGCTTGTCAACTTCTCTCCTGTCACCGCCTCCGTCAGCAGAGACTCGCTCTTCAAGTCAAAATCCCCAACAATGCTTAGAGCAGGAACTTTGCACACCCCCAAACAATCAATGGCAGCGCAGACCAACATACTTCTTCTCACTAAGACCCCTTTCCCTTCCGTGGCGAAACGGTCTGCTGCCTTTCTGGTTCCAAACTCAGCCTCTGCCCTCTCGGGGGACCACCGAGATTCAGGTAGCGCGTATACATTTGTGAAATCCGCTCCTCTTGTGCAAACAGCATAACCCAGTGCGGTCCCCATTAACCCCCGTGGGTCTGAAGCTGTCATCTCGAGTCCCTTAACGTGGAAAGCAAACTTTTCGGATCCCTTGCCAATTAACTTGGCTGCCCTCAATACTCCTTGCGACAAAATATTCCCCAATCCCTCACGGTACACGATTTGGTGAATTAGCTTCTCCATCGCTGCATCATTTCCCCATGTTAGACTGTTCCCCCCTGTATCCCAAAGACTAAGGATCCCTCGATCGTATAAATCCATCGCAAATGCAATGACGCTCCCGGTGGATATAGTATCCACCCCTAACCGGTTACACAGATTTGTCAAATACAGGATCGCTTCTCCGCTGCCTAATCCGCACTTAGAACCAAGGGCAGCAATAGTCTCATATTCCGGGCGGGCTCCCTCAGTTCCTGCAAAGCGTCCACCAGCAATTCTTATCTCGGCTTTGCAGTGAACAGGACATCGATAGCAACCTTTCGTTCGTGTTACGTGCTCGTGGAGTTTTTCACCGCTGATTTCGTCCGCGTGTTCAAACTGGACATTCCTGTAGTTGCGCGTGGCCAAGACACCCATCCTATCGGCTGGTTTAACAGACCCGGCAATCCCATAGGTAGAATATCTTTGAAACAAAGGAGATTTCCTTATTTGTCGGATGTAGTCCTGAACAGCGGAAGCGATGGGTGAATCCTTTATTGGAATCTTCTCCTTTTTCCCCAGGACGACGATTGTCTTCAAGAGCTTCGATCCCATCACGGCGCCCATCCCGGTACGGCCGGCTGAGTTATGTCGGCCAGTCATAATACAGGCAAAAAGGACGAGGTTCTCGCCCGCTGGACCGATAGCCAAAATCTCAGGCTCCCCGCTTCCCATTTCATTTCTCAGCCGTGATTCTGTTTCCCACGTATCGAGGCCCCATAAACGTTCAGCCTCGAAGATCTTCGCCCTTCCTTCCTCGATGTACAGGGAAACAGGCCTTTCAGCTCGACCCCGAACCGTTATCGCTTGAAATCCGCACGTCCGCAACGTGGCTCCGAACTGACCTCCAACATTCGAACTTCCGAGAAGGCCTGTTAAAGGAGATCGAGATCCCACATGAAGTCTTGCGGAAGCTGGCGCTGCAGAACCAGTGAGAAGTCCGCAACTCAAAACCAGGACATTTTCCGGTGTTAAAGGATCGGTACCGTGCTCAACATTCTCATATAAAAGCCACGCGCCGAGACCTCGACCACCCAAAAATTTTCTCACCAATTCTTCAGGCAGATCGGAGATGTTGATATCTCCGTTGGTCAAGTTCACATCCAGTAATTTTCCCAAAGGCCACACGGGTGTCTTCCCTTGTATCGATCAGTTCTCACTCTCCCCAAGAAATCCATCCTCTCATGCGAAAGGATGTTAGAGAGAACTCCTCATTCCAATCATCTACGAACTGTTGCTCACAAGAATAAAAAGAATAGAAGATTATCTCGATTCTGAAGGGCAGCGGAGGTCTTCGACTTAACAGCAATTTAGATACCGAGATAGGCCTTCCTGACGTGTTCGCTCTTTAGCAAATCGGCTGAATCCCCTTTCAAGACGATCTTTCCCGTTTCCATCACATAACCCTTGTTACACAACTCCAAAATGCTCTGTATATCCTGTTCCACAATGAGCAATGTTAGCCCATCTTTGTGTATTTTCTGAATGACCTCCAGCAGTTGCTCAGTTACAACGGGGGCCAGCCCCAAAGACAATTCGTCGATAATCAGAAGCTGCGGCCTTGCCATTAACCCCCGGCCAATGGCACACATTTGCTGCTCACCTCCACTCAACGTCCCAGCCAGTTGATTCGCCCTTTCACGGAGGATCGGAAAAAGTTCAAGCACCCATTCCATATCCTGGTTTATACCCGTTTCATCATTCCGCAAATAGCCTCCCATCTTCAGATTTTCCTTAATCGTCAGTCCCCAAAACAGTTGCCTTCCTTCAGGTATTTGGGATACACCATACCTCACGATATCTTCGCAGCTCTTGCCCACCAGAGATTGTCCACGGAAATGGATGCTTCCTCTTTTGGGACTTAGAAGTCCCGAAATCGTTCTCAGCAGGGTTGATTTGCCCACACCATTTGCACCAACCAGGGCAATCATATCATGTTCTTCAACCTCGATGTCAACCCCCCATAATATGTTTACATCTCCGTACCCGGCCTCAATTGCCTGAACTTGCAGCATAACCAATCCCCGTCATCCCTCTCTGAGCATATTTCTTCCCCAAATATGCTTCTACAACTCTCGTATCTTTTGCCACTTCCTCCGGGAGTCCCTCCGCTATTTTTCTGCCATGGTGCATCACCAAGACCCGGTGCGAAATACCCATAATCGCCTTCATGACATGTTCAATCACTAAAATCGTTGTGCCAAGAGAATTGATATGCTGGATGAGCTCCATCATATCGCCCACTTCCTTGTGATTAAGACCTGCCATCACTTCATCTAGCAAGAGGAGCTTAGGATCCGTAGCTAATGTCTTAGCCAATTCAACTCTCTTTTTCTCGGAAGTCGTCAACTGGTCCGCCAAGGCATCCTTTTTGTTGATCAGATTTGTGAGAAACAAGACCTCCTCGGCTTTGTCAGAGACCTCCTTCAGGTTACGTTTCCGTCCCTCTTTACCGAACCATGCCCCCACGATCACATTCTGTTTTACAGTAAGGTTCTTGAAGGGTTTCACAATCTGGAATGTTCTCGCGATTCCTAGCCTGCCTATCTGATAGGCCTTCAGTTCCGAGATTTTTCTTTCTTCAAAAAAGATTTCTCCGATCGTTATCCGTTCCGTAGCTGTGATGACATTTAGGAGTGTGGTCTTACCCGCTCCGTTCGGTCCGATCAGACCAAAGATCTCCCCCGCATTCACCTCAAAATCCACATGATCGACAGCCGAGAGTCCGCTATAGTTCTTGGTGACCTGAATCCCTTTAAGGAGAGCCATCTTATTACTCCATGTATTTTCTCAGGTTTGCGATAATCCCGGACAATGATAGCCGCCTTTTACTATAGATCATTTCCATGAATCCTTTCGGAAGAAGTAAGATGATTAAGATCATCAGAACTCCGAGAGAAGCATTATGAAAGGTCAGGAACTTGCTCCAAAACAACTCTGAAAACGCTTCAAAGATAAAGGCCCCTATAATCGGTCCCCATACCGTCCCTATCCCTCCGACAAGAGCCATCACGATGATGGAAATCGAAAACTTAAGACCAAAGACATCCGAAGGCTCAATATAGGTAATCCAATAGGCATACGTCGCCCCCACAAAGCCACAAAAGGCCGCGCTTAAAGCGTAGGCCAGGATTTTATAGAGCGTTGCATTAACCCCCAAAACGTTTGCCGCAGCCTCATCTTCCCGAATGGCCACCAACCCATAGCCGAATCGAGAATGATCAATTAGGTATGAAGCAATAATTGCGGCAATCATGAGAAAAAGCATGAGAAAGTAGAAGAAAGAGTAGATCTCATCCATCGAACCGCTTTTAATTGGAAGAGTAATGCCTACCCCGCCTCCGGTAAGGGATTCAAGGTTTAACGTAATGCCCTGCATAACCTCTGCGATACCGAGGGTAATGATAGCAAAATAGTGGCCCTTCAATCTCAATATCGGAATACCGACAATCAGGGCAAATAAGGCCGCGGCGATGCCTCCTGCAACAAACCCGACAGAGAAAGGAACGTGAAGCCTTAACATGAGAATGGCAGCGGCATAAGCCCCCAACCCAAAGAAAACCCCGTGTCCGAAGGAGAAATAGCCTGTCTTTCCTGTGATGAGGTCCCAGCTTTCGGAGAGGGCCGCAAACATAAAAATGGACGTTACGACCCGCACTACGTACCGATTCATACCAAAAGGGATAGCGACTGCCAGACCAAAGAGGAAGAAGAGACCGATGTAATGATACCTTTTTTTCACGTTCCGACCTCCAAATCATTGAAGAGGCTCAATCTGATCGAGAGGGCCCGGAAGGAAATACCAAGCCCCCCCTTTCTCATAGCTACCTTCTATCCCATGGCACGGCGGGATAGATGAATTTCGCCTTCGCAGAATCCGGTGGGTATACAACGACCGGCTTCACTTTCGGATCTGCGCTTTGAATCTGCACAGCATATTGAGGCTGATGGAGTCGCGATCCGTCCTTATCAAATTTTAATCGACCGAGGAAACTCATTTCATCCAGGCTTGCCAGTGCATCCCTCACCTTCTCGGGATCCAGAGAGCCTGCTTTTTCAATGGCAAGATGGAACGCGATGCCACAGCCTGCCGAATTCGCTTCACTGTGGCCAGGAACGTACCCGAACATCTCGTTGTATTTCTTTGCAAAATCCGCCGGGGTTCCTATGATTCTGTCTCTGTTGGTCGTATTCTCTACGTCTAACTGCGTATCCGAAACCATATAGAGGCCTGCGTCCTTTGCGTTCTCTCTCCAGGAGAGCTCAATCGGACCGTAGCCGAAAGCAACCAGCGGAATGTTGATCTTGAGATCCTTCATCTGCCTCGCCAAAAGGGCCCCTTGCTGGAGATAGGAATTGACGGCCAAAAATTCAGGCTTTTTCGCATTGATCTGCAACAAGATTGAGGAAAGATCCATCGCCTTCGAATCGAACTTGTCATAAAAAATCAACTCTAAGTTATTCTTTTTGGCATGCTCCTGGCAGGCCTTCGCGGTATCGATTCCCCATATCATATTTTCGTAAACAATGGCAACATTTTTGATTCTCAACGAGGCGGCCAACTCAAAAGCCGGCTTCTGGTAATAGCGCGTATCCACCATAATTCCGAACACATATTTGTATCCTCGGCTAAATACAGAATAGGAAGAGGATTGCCCACAAACCATCGGAACATGATACTTCTCGCTGATGGTGCTACAGGCAAACGCTGGCCCACTGCCGTAGGGAGCCAGAAGAAAATTGATCTTATCCTCTGTAATCAGCTTTTCGGTCAATTTCACGGCCGTATTGGTATCGCTCATGTCATCGTAGTATCGGATATCGATTTTGTATTTCTCTCCCCCGATGTTAATGCCACCTTTTTGATTTGCCATCGTCTTCCACAGCTCGTACGCATTCTTGACCGAGGCACCCTCCCTTGTCCAAGCTCCCGTGATGCTTATCGGAGCGCCAAATTTGATAACTTTTTCTTGTGTCAAAGCTATTCCAGAAAGGTAAGTTCCCAAGGCCAAAAATATAACCGCCACGCAAAAGAACACTTTCATTCTTATTTTCATTTCTCCCTCCTCGCATAAAGATCGTATTTGATCTGGTAAAAGGTTAATCGTCTAACTTCCATGCACCTCCTTTCTTTCAGATGTCATAATACGCCCGGCCGATTATGCCTGTGGGTTTGATGGCCAATATCAGCACCATCACTCCCATGCTGATCGATTCCTGATACCCGGGCCCCAAGAAAAGAGCTCCCAGAGCTTCAACCAGACCAAACATCAAACCGCCCACCAAGGCACCATTGACATTGCCCAGACCTCCCAGGATGCAAACAACAAATGCCCTGAGGAGATATCTTCCGCCCATGGCAGGTCCGATCATAAAGGCCGTAGCCATTAAAGATCCGGCTGCTCCAGCCATCGCCACCCCTATTCCAAACGTAACGGCGTAAACCTTGCCGATATTCACACCCATCAATTTCGCCGCATCGCGGTTCATGCGAGTTGCCCTGATTGCCAATCCAACTTTGGTTCTCTCCAAGAACAGGAAAAGCGAGAAAACCAAAATCAATGAAACCATCAAAACCCCGATCCGAACATACGGGATGACCAAGGTTCCGATGGTGAATCCGGTCCCGGCATAAGCAGGAATGGCCGACCGATACTCCGCTCCAAAAAAGTAGAGAGCAAGGTTCTCAATGATGAGGCTGATTCCATAGGTGGCGATAAACGTCATGAAGAGAGGAGCCTTGATAATCAAATTGATAAGATATTTTTGAGCGAAAAAACCCCCAAGATAAAGTATGAAAAAGGACAAGGGGATACTTAAGAAAGGATCCAATCCCAAGAATACGAGTGCCCAATAGCTAACATAGGCTCCTGCCATCAATGCGGTCCCGTGGGCTACGTTGATAATATTCATTACCCCCCATACCAAAGTGAAACCGACTGCAATCGCGGCATAAAACCCCCCGAGAATGACACCATTGATAACCACCTGAAGAATTAGCATCGTATCACCTCGTCAGATCCTTAAGGAGCATCTTCTTCAAATAGTGCTCATCCCCACCCGCACGTATTCAACGCGAACCCTATCCCCGCTTCAATAATTCAAGAACCAATGAGCCTCTTGATCCGTTCGGGGTGAACAGGCAGTTTAAATGGCCGCTTCCCCAAAGCATTCGCGACGGCATTGATGATGCTTGCTGCAGTTGGGATAAGGGCGCACTCGGCTACACCTTTGGCCCCAAACGGTCCGCCAGGGTCTTCTTCTTCCACAATGAGCGAAGTCATATTGAAGACATGCTTGAACGATGGGATTCTATAGCTCTTCAAATCTACCGACTTCACTGGGTCATATTCTTCTAACAAAGCGTATCCTAAACCCATCATCGCGGCGCCTTCAATCTGTTCTTCAATCAGTAGAGGATTGATAGCTTTTCCCACATCGTGTACGGAGACCATCCGTACCACCTTCACCTCTCCGGTCTCGACGTCCACTTCGACCTCTGCCAGTTGAGTCGCATAGGAATACGCAGCATAGGGAGTGCCCTGACCGTCTTGGTCGATTTGGGTCACAGCCGGATCGCAAATGCCTTGAAATCTGAGCGAGGTGCGTCTTTCTTGACAGATGCGATGAAATTCGTTTAAGCGTATCCGATACCCGTCCGCTTTAAGAAGATCTTCCTCGATTTCGAATGACCTGATCGACCGATCCGCTAGACTCGAAAGAACTTCCAGGACCGTTTCTTTCAGCTTGGAAACAGCCTGCCGTAGCGCATTTCCTGAATAATAAACGGTGCGGCTGGCGCAGGTTGTTCGAGAATCCAATGTCAGATCCGTGTCCGCCAGCGTTACCCTGATTCTACCAAAAGGAGCATTAAGATCCTCGGCTGCCATCTGCTTCAAAAACGTCGCCGTTCCCTGGCCCATATCAACTGCCCCGGAATAGATGTGGAAGAAGCCATCCTCGGTAATCTCTATTTCCACAGGTGACGGGTTTCTGGTAGCAGTATACCCAATCCCATAAAACATGCAACCCAATCCTCTCCCCCTCTTTTTTTTACTGATAGCCTCGAGACCCGAAGCAAGAGCATCAGGCTCCCAGAATTTTCTTATCGTCGCCAGTGTTTTCTGGAATCCAACGCCTTCAAGAAGTACTTGCCCTGTAGCCGTGGAGGACCCTGATCTTAAAGCATTACGGTAACGAATCTCCCATGGGTCTAAATGGAATTGTTCCGCCAAGATATCCATCTGTGATTCAACAGCATAGGTAATCTGGGGGACCCCAAAACCCCGGAAGGCTCCTGCCGTCGGATTGTTTGTGTACACAAGTTTCCCCTTTAGCATGACATGGGGTATCTCGTAGGGACCGGTCCCATGGATCAAGGCACGAACCAGAACGTTCGGTCCCCACGAGGCATAGGCACCCGTATCGATGATCATCTCACCTTCGAGCGCTGTCAGCCTGCCATCCCTGGTCGCCCCATGCTTTAGTCGGATATAAAAGCGATGCCTTTTCGTTGAAGCCAGGAAAGACTCTTCACGCGTGTACACCATCTTAACGGGCCGTTTGAGTTTATAAACGACGAGGGCAAGAAAGCATTGAACTGAGACATCGATCTTTCCTCCAAAGGCTCCGCCTACGGGAGTCTGTATAACCCGAATCCTTTCGGGAGGAATTCCAAGGAATAGAGAAACTTCGTTTTGGATATGATGGGAGTCCTGACTTCCAGATTGGATAACAATCCGGCCAGAATCATCCAGATAAGCGATACCTGCCTCCGGTTCTAAATAGGCATGTTCGACAAAGGGTGTCTCATAGGTGTTTTCAACGATGAGGTCAGCTTTCGCGAATCCCTCCGACACATTTCCTTTGACGATCTTCCTCTCCATGAGAATATTCCCGGTATCATGTATCTTGAGGGCTCCTGGGGCCAACGCCTCAAAAGGATCCGATGCCACGGCCAGAGAAACATAATGGACTTTTATCTTTTTCAAAGCGATGTCAGCGATTTCTAAAGATTCGGCGGCCACTAGTGCAACAGGGTCTCCCGCATGTCTCACCTTCTCGATGGCCAAGACTGGATGATCCTTCGGGTCCATGTAACCCAGCGTGTTGAGGCCAGGGACGTCGCGTCCGGTGAAGATGCCGGCGACCCCTTCCACCTCCAATGCTTCAGAAATATCAATGTCTAATATCTCTGCATGAGATAGGGAGCTTCTCAACGCTCTTGCGAATAACATGTTTTCGACTTTTAGATCTCCTGCATATTTCTCAGTTCCCGTAACTTTTTGAACAGCGTCCACGCTGACCACTCTGTCGCCGACGCCACCAGACGTGAATACGCCACCTTCGAGAGGAGCTACGTGTCTCAACCTTGCTGACGCCATTTGGACGGCTTTGATGATTCGACTGTATCCGGTACATCTGCATAGGTTGTGGGACAAACTCTTTTTGATTTCTTCCTTTGTCGGAAAAACATTTTTATCGAGAAGGCCTTTGGCCGCAATAATCATGCCGGGGGTGCAGAAACCGCACTGGATAGCTCCAGCCTCAACGAAGGCTTCCTGAATTGGATGCAAGCCATTTTCAGTTCCAATTCCCTCAATCGTTACGACTTCCTTGCCAGCAATTCTGTTGACAGGGATGACACACGACAAAACGACTCTGCCGTCAACTAAGACGGAGCAAGTTCCACAGTGCCCTTTTCCACAACCCTCCTTCGCTCCTGTCAGGTTGAGATCTTCCCTTAGAACATGGAGAAGGGGCTTGGAGGGGTCTAACTCCAATTCAACTTTCTGACCATTCACAATGAATTTGATATTTTCTTTAATCATCCTTCTCCTTCCAGGAGGTCATCGGTTTCTTTCGAACCTGACTCCAGCCACTTGAACCCCTTTTGAAACCGGAGCTCTTCATTTTGGGCCCTTTTGGAAACCCATTTTGATGTAGTCGATCAGACCGGAATTCATCGTTTCACGTTTCAACCAAGATTACGCTCTTGCAGCCTTGCCTGGAAGAAAATGTGTTTCTCCACCCGCAACCATAACCTCATTTGGGTGACAGCCTTATCGAATCGAAAGGGCATATTATCGAAAATCTTTAATAGGTCGTGTGGTGGGTTCTTTAGAATGACGAAATCATTCTGAGCAACGCTGAAACAGGATGGACAATCTCTTTCTTTTGCCAGAGCCAAGAGCTTCCCTCCGTGGGGATCCATCGGCTATTCAAGAAAAAACCGAATTTTACAGCAGGATCTGTCCCGTAGCGTTGCTACGGGACAGATCCCTTGGATTATTTTCGTCCTAGTAAAATGGCCATTTTGTGGACGGCGTCTGCGGCATCATGACCGTAGGCGTCGGCGCCGATCTCATCGGCGAACTCCTGGGTCACCGGAGCCCCTCCGACGATCACCTTCACCTTGTTTCTCACCCCGGCATCTTTGAGCTTCTGGATGACGGTCCCCATTGCCTGGATCGTCAGGGTTAGAAGGCTCGACATGGCCACACAATCGGCCTGGTATTCATTGACCGCCTTGATAAAGGTCTCTTCTGGTACATCAATTCCCAGGTCTACCACGTCATAACCGTTTGCCTGAAGGACGGCTGCGACAACGGACTTCCCGATGTCATGAATGTCCCCTTTCACCGTACCAATGACAATCCGGCCGAGGCTCTTTCGGGTTTTTCCCTGAGCCTTGATGTTCTCGTCCAGGATCGCTACTCCCTCTTTCATGGCATCGGCTGCTCCGATGAGTTCCGGAAGGAAGCACGCTCCTGTGCCGAAGTCGTCTCCTACTTTCTTAATGCCCTTGCCCAACCCCTGACTGATCATTTCAAGGGGATCCGTCCCCTTGTCCAATCCCTCCTTCACTAAACGGACACATGCTTCTTTATCGCAATCCACAATCGTTTGAGCAAGCTTGTCAAAATAGTCTTTATCGATCTGAGCCATCTTCATTCCTCCTGTTCTCGATTCGGTTGTATTGCGTTCATAAAGGCTTGGCAGCCCTATTTGACATCACCTCGTTTTCGCACAACGTCGAGATAATCATCGATCTCTTTCTGGGCCTCCTGTGGCACCTTCGATTCATAGGTGTCAAGGATCTTCAAAGCCTTCTCCCTCGCCTTCTCTTGAAGTTCTTTATGGCTCCTTTCCCAGGTCTCGAAGAAATCGCGGTTGCTCAACTCCGGAATCAGAAATTCTTCACGGTACCATTTCCGAGTATGGGCTTCCCTCATGTAACTTCCTGGAAGGGGGCCGACCTTCATAATCACGTCCTCCGAGAGCCTCTCGGCATCCACACGGATTCCCTTCAGGTAATGACCGAGATAGGTCGCAACCTCATTATCGAGAACCATTTGATCCCACGTCACAAAATTGAAGCCCGCCGTCCCTCCGAGGGTCCAAGTCAGGCTTATTCCTGCAAGGGCATAGTTCATCAGGGTGAAGGCTTTTTCGTAGGCGGTCTGCTGGTCCGTGTCACAGGAATCGCAGATGCCAAAGGCAACACAAGGTACACCATGGTAGCCGGCCATCTTTGCAATTCCTGCACCGATCGTTGCATATTCTGGATTTCCAAAAGACCAGAGACCCGTCCTCATGTCCATGCTCGTATTGAAGCTGCAGTAACAGAGAGGATGTCCCGGCTTGTAAGCCTGCGCCAGAACGACAAGGGCCAGGGTTTCCGCAATCACCTGGACCATCATGCCGGCCAGCGTAGCGGGCCCTGTTGCTCCCGCAATCGTTGCGCTGTAAACGGTAATGGGAATGCCCGCGTCGATGAACCCGATCATCCAGTCGGTATAGTGGACATCGACCACCCTCGGGGGATTAATAATGACATGGCCGAGGACATGAGGTTTTTTCTTCAGGGCTTCTTTTCCTCCGGCGGCAATCTCCCAGAGCCTGATCAGATCGGATACCTCGTGCTCCGCTCCCGTATTATAAACCCAGGTCATCCCCTTCTCGCTATTCTTCATCATTTCTCCAACGAGGATCTGGGAGTTGATGATCGGTGGCTCATCATAAAGCCACATGACGGCCTTGTACAGCCCATGGACGTTTTCCAGGGCATCTGCCATTCTCGCCCCATCGATAGCATCTTTCCGGGTGGCTTTTCGCCTTTCGCCAGTCCGGATATCTCGAAGGTATCTTCCGGTCACCGAAGCAAAATGGATTTCCCCATTCCCAATCACCACGTCGTAGTCGTTCTTGGGGCTTCGGCCATAGATCGTAAACTGGCTGGGGCAGGTTTTGAATGCTGCCTGAATCACGTTCTCGGGGATTTTTACCAGCTTCCCATCGTTTTCCAGCTTGCATCCGACCTTTTCGAAGAGCTTTGAGGCCCTGGGATCATCGCACCTCATGCCGCCCTTTTCCAGAACTCGCACCGCTGCTTCGTGAATCTGCTTACACTCCTCGTCTGTGATGGGAAATGATGTCCCCACCCGTTTTCCTGTAAAACCTTTCATTGTCTTCCCTCCTTTTGTAATAAGATCGATAAGCGCATGGGCAAAGAAAAGAGTAAGAGATGTTTACTTGTACTTGTAACCGGGGCCCTTCTACTGTTCGAGTATTACTGCCGTACCCCTTCCTTCAGAAAGAAGGGGGCGTGATTACCCAGATGGCCTTGACCTCTACCTCTCCAGCGTTTTCCCAGTGGTGGGGGATCGAGCTGTCATAATAAATGCTATCACCCGGTTCCAAAATAACCTCCTGGCCGCCGATCACTCCCTTAAACCTTCCCTCCAGGACAACGCCGCATTCTTCACCGCTGTGGCCGTAGAACTCTTCGACTCTGGTCCCCACAGGATATTGGAGATAAATGAATTCGATTTTATGTTGGAGATCCGGGCACAGCATCTCGTAGGAAGCTCCCCAGGGCATGATTATCTTTTTCCTCTGCCCTTTGTGGACGACGGTGAATCCCCTTGATTCCGAATTATTTCCGTGCGACACGAGTTGAGCGAATCTGTCGGCTTGGGACACACTCGAAGACTTGGGGTCCGTAGTTGAAGTTGAAGAGCCGGTTCCGTTGTCTGAAAAAAGACTTGAAGCAGTGATTCCGAGGGCGACGGCCATTTTTTGGAAGGTCGTGATGGTGGGGACAGAGCGGCCCCGTTCAATCATGCTCAAAAGACTCTTGGAAACGCCGGATTTTTCGGAAAAATCCGCGAGGGTCATCCGATTTTGGAGCCTCATGGCTCTTATTTTTTCGCCAATTTCCACTGGGAACCCGTTTTTCGTGGTTGGGTATTATATCGAAATAAATCCATTATATCGAAATCATGTTCTATGTCAAGTAAAATTTTTTAATATATTGAACATCATCCTATGGGGATTTGATGACGGCGCAATTGCTCAACTCACCTTCCGATATTCGTGGGCAAGGTGTCCATCCTATTGGAAAACCTTAGATAACTCCATTATAATAGGGTTAATTGCGGGCCGGACGGTAACGAATTACCTGTTTTGAAACAGCTCCTCTCCATCCCGGGAAATGAATGGGAGCGGGTGGCCGGGGATGAGGAATCGGTCATAAAGGGCTTGCGAGGGATAGAATGAAGATCCTTGCTGTGGACCTGCAACGTTGTGTCGGATGCAAGAACTGTGAGTATGCCTGTTCTTTTGCCCGGACAGGAGATTTCAGAGATGAATCGTCAAACATCTGGGTTACTGCCTCCCCGGCGGAGAAATGGATTGTGACCCTCGTGTGCTCCCAGTGTGAGTCGCCAGTCTGCCTGCAAGTTTGTCCGCGCAGGGCCCTGAAGCGGGATATCCGAACGAATGCGGTGGTGGTAGATGAGACTCGCTGCATGGGATGCAAGATCTGTCTGCAAGTCTGCCCTTTTGGGAGCATCTCCTTCGATTCCAAGAAAGGGGTTGTCCGAAAGTGTGACCTCTGTGAAGGGGATCCATACTGTGTCAAGTTCTGCATGTCCCATGCCCTCAATTTTCTGGAAATAAACGATCTTCCGAAGATGAAGAGAGAGTTCATCGACCATCGGTTACGAATTCAAAGAGTTGTCTACGGGGGAAGGAAATGACTGGCAGGACAATAATTGAAGATGGATTGATTCATACCCTGTGCCGTCAGTGCGACATGCGCTGCTGTTTGAAGATCACGATTGAAAAGGGGGAGATTAAGAGGGTTGTGGGAGAAGAGGCCCACCCTCAGAATCGGGGAAGGATCTGCCACAAAGGGGGGGCAGCCATCGATCTCGTGTACCATCCGGAGCGGCTTCTTAAACCCCTGAAACGGAAACCGGATGGAACATTCATGCAAATCCCCTACAAACAAGCCCTGGATGAGATCGCAGCCAAGATGCAAGAAATCAAGAACCGATACGGGGCGAGGTCCATGGGGGTCTGGAAGGGGGAAGCCCTTGGCTTTGTCCAGCAGGAGGAATACGCCCGGCGTTTTGTTCACGCCTTTGGCTCCCCGAACTATTTTTCAAACGATTCGGAATGTTGGAATGGGAAATATATCGGCTACAAGACCGTCCAGGGATACTGGAACGGCGCCCCGGATTTCGGAAATGCCGACCTGATGATTTTCTGGGGATGCAATCCGCCCTATTCCAAACCTCCCTTATCGAGGCTTGTGGGGGATGGTCGAAAGCGAGGAGGCAAAATCATCGTCGTCGATCCCCGCCTGACGCCCGTGGGGTACCAGGCAGATATCTTTGCACAGCTCCTTCCCGGAACGGATGGTGCCTTAGCCTGGGGCTTGAGCCATCTCTTGGTCGAGGCAGGCCATTACGACCACGCCTTTGTGGAACAGTACTCGGTTGGATTTGATCAGTTTGCCGAGCATGCCAAAAAGTTCACTCCCGGATTTGTGGAAAAGCAAACCGGGCTTCCAGCAGACAAAGTCATCGAGATGGCCCAGTTGATTGCCCAGTGCCGTCCCCGTGTGGTCAATTACGTGGGAAATGGACTGGAACATCACGAGAACGGGATCAATAACATCCGTGCCGTGGCCTGCCTCAGCGGCCTTTGCGGAGCCTTGGATGCCCGGGGCGGAGATCCGTGGCCCGAAGGCATGGGGGGGAGGATCCTGACTCTCTACGATGAATTGCCTCTCTCTGATCAGAAGCCGGTCGGAGCGGATCGCTTTCCCGTCCTGTATCAACTCCGCCAGGAATGTCACACCATGACCGCCATGGAGTACATGCTCGGCAGGGGGGAATATCCTTTGCGGGGGCTGATCGTCACCGGGGCCAATCCCCTCCTCACCAATCCGAATACGAAGAAAGTCCGGGAGGCCTTTTCCTCTCTGGACCTCCTGGTGGTCCGGGAATTGTTCATGACCGATACCGCGGCGCTGGCCCATTACGTCCTCCCGGCAGCCACATTCCTTGAGAGAACGGAACTCCATTATCATACGAACCATCAGTGGGTCACCCTGGCGCGGAAGATCCTGGAGATCCCGGAGGTGGTGGACGAATATACATTCTGGCACGATCTTTCCTACCGGCTCGGGTTTGGGGAAAAATACTTCCCATGGAAGAACGAAGAGGAGGTGGTTCAATGGATCCTGGAACCGACAGGGATCACCCTGGATGAGTTAAAGAAACGGCCCGCAGGGATCAATTACAAACCGATCCGGTATCAGAAATACAGGGAGAAGCCATTGTCCACACCCACGGGAAAATTCGAATTCACCTCGCAGTATCTGAAAGATCTCGGTTATCCTGAGCTTCCGGAATACATTGCCCCCCGCTACCTTCGCGACCCGAACCAGGAATATCCGTTTCTTCTTACGACAGGGGCGAGAAAATACCTTTACGTCCATTCACGGTTTCGTAACATCAGGCGGTTCCGGTCAGCCATCCCTCATCCCGAAGTGGAGATCCATCCGTCCGATGCCAATCGTCTGAGGATCGAGAGCGGAGAGAAAATCCGCGTGAGTTCGGAGCTGGGGTCTCTTGAGATTCAGGCGAAAATTGTGCACGAGAGAGAGATTCTTCCGGGTATTATCCAGATCACCCATGGGTGGAAAGAGGCCAATGTGAATCTCATCTGCTATGATTTGGTGAATGACCCGATCAGCGGATTTCCGCTGCTCAAAGCCATCCCGGTCAAGATAGAAAGAGCAGGATGAGCGTTCTCCTCAAGGAGTCTGTCGATGAAGATGATCACGACTGATTTGGACCGTTGTGTAGGGTGTCGAAACTGTGAATATGCCTGTTCCTTTATCAAGACAGGCGATTTTAAAAGCGAGCAGGCAAACATCTGTGTCAATGTCTATCCCGGGGAGAGGTTCGTCTCCACATTGGTCTGTTCGCAGTGTGAAACACCTTATTGTCTCCGAATCTGTCCCTGTGCGGCCATCCGGCGTGACCACGAGACCCATGCCGTCGTCGTGGATGCGCTCCAGTGCATGGGGTGCAGGATGTGCCTGGAGGCCTGTCCTTTCGGCAATATCTTTTGGGACGTGCGAAGACGTGCTGTGCGGAAATGCGACCTCTGCGACGGTGATCCGAATTGCGTCAAATTCTGCATGACCCAGGCGCTGGATTTCGTGGAGGTGGACGACCTTCCTGCCCAAAAAAGGAAAGACCTGGATCATCGGTTGCGGGAGTTGCGCCTTTTATAACATCAGGAACGCGCTCGGGTTGCCCCAATCCCGGTTCCGTTAGCGATTAGGATTGATATGATAGAAAAACCAGATTGTGTATCATTTTTGTTGACTTTCGAGCCACGGTGGGTGTAAATGAGATATCCATAGGGGGAAGGAGGACTGCCATGAGGAGACAGAGATGGTTTGCGCTTGTTTTGATGCTTGCCTTTATCATGGCAGGATGTTCTACGCTCAGGCGCGATCAGCGGTATTCAAACTGGGGATTTGACGAGCTGGCGAACGGGAATTACAAGAAAGCGGAAGAATATCTGCAAAAAGCTCTGGAGGCCAATCCGAATAATCCTTACGCCATTCTCAACATGGGTGTGGTCTACCAGAAAACCGGGCGGAAAGAACAGGCCCGGGAAATGTATGAAAAGGTCCTCGCCTTAGAGGAGAGGCTGAAGAATAAACATGCCCATCGAAGCAACAAGGATTGGGGGAGGGGGGAGAAGCTTGGCGAAATAGCCAGGAAAAATCTGGAGACCCTCTGATCATCCGTTCACTACCCTCAAATCCTGCCAGGCAGCAAAAATCGATTCGTAGGGGCGCTGCTTGCCGCGCCCTTCAGGGCAGGCAAGCCCTGCCCCTACAATAAAACAAAACCAGGTTCAATGATCCTGATCACTGGTACTGACACTATTCTTCCGACTTCGATCTGTCGCTCTTCCCGCTTTTTATATAATCCCATCTCGCTTTTGTCTCCGATCCCTTCCTGATCAGATCAACCGAATAGTGATAGCGGTCAGAGCGGTAAAGAATGGAAATATACTCCACGGGCCGGTTATGGGTATCAAACACCATTCTTTCGATCTTCAGGAGCGGGGAGCCTGTCATCACATCAAGAAGGGAGGCAACCCGGCTGTCGGCCACGGTCGCCTCAATGATCTGGCTTCCCCGTTCAATCTTCACCTTGCATTTTTTCTCGAGAATATTGAGGATGGGATGGACGGTGAGATCCTTGATATTGATCTTCTTCCCCAGGTCGGGAGGAATGTAGCTGATGGTGTACGAGATGGGGGCCTCCTGGATCAACCTCAGCCGCTCAATCCGAAGGACCTTCGAATCTTCCTCCAATCTGAGACTCTCCGCCACCTTCTTCGGAGGCGGGACGAAGCCGAAGTTGATGATCTTCGTCTTGGTCTTGACCCCCATGTCGATGATGTCTTCCATCATTCCCGTCAGTTTCATGGGCTCAAGCTGTACCATTCCTTCGGTGACGACACTTCCCTTCCCTCGTCTGCGGGTGATGAGGCCGTCTTTTTCGAGGGCGGAAAGTGCCTGCCGAACCGTAATCCGGCTCACCCCGTACGCCCTGACGAGCTGGTCTTCAGTGGGAAAGGCGTCCCCGGGGCCATATTCTCCCGAACGGATCTTCTCCCGGAGGATATTCTCCAACTGGTAATAGAGAGGAATCGACCGATCCTTGAAACCGATCATAGACATCTCCCCCTTCTTCTCATCATTACGTAACCGTGCATAGTATAGGATGATCTTCCCGCGTTTTCAAGGATTTTTTCCCTTGACAAAGATATTTTGTTATAATAATAATACAATACGACCGTCCCAAACGGATCGATCCCGCGAGATCCTCTCGTGAAAAGGAGAAAAGGCAATGACGCTTGCCCGGGGACTGGCGAGATATGCCATGGATTTGACGTATCAGGATCTTCCACCCGATGTGATTCACCAGACGAAGCGGGTCTTGCTGGATACGCTCGGGTGTGCGATCGGTGCTTCCGGCAGCGAGGCGAGCCGGGCCATCGAGGCATTCATCCGGGAGTCGGGTCATCCCGGTGAGGCCACGGTCTTTGGCAGCGGCCTCAGGACATCTTCCTTGAACGCCACCCTGGCCAACGGGGCCATGGTCCGCTACCTCGATTACAATGACACCGCCTTCATCCTCCAGGGTGAGACCTATCGGACCGGCTACCATCCGAGTGAAGTGATCCCGCCTATCCTTGCCCTCGGTGAACGGCAGCATCTCTCCGGCAAAGGGGTGATCGCAGCCATCGTTTCGGGCTATGATCTCTCCCTCTGTTTCCTTGAGGCGGTCACCGGACCGGGGATGGAGAAGAGGGGATGGAATGGGGATACCCGGGGGGCATACATCATGCCTCTCATTGCCGGAAAGATTCTCGGACTCACGGAAGAACAGATGGAAAATGCTGTGGGTATTTCAGGAAGCTGCCATGCGGTCCTGGGCATCCTTGATACTCCTGCCGAGGAATATACGATGACCAAGAACATCCGGTTCCCGACCATGTCCTATGCGGGAATCCTGGCTGCCATGCTCGCCCGGAATGGATTTACAGGCCCGACGACGATCATCGAAGGCCACGATGGCTTTGCTGCATCCATCATGCAGGGCGACTACGACCTGTCGCGGGTGGTTCCGAAGAAGGGGAAGTTTGCCATTCGGGAGACCTGTATCAAATCGATCATCGCCGATTTCTCGTCCCATGGCCATTTGACCGCAACCCTGACCCTCGCCGGGGAGCATGATCTCAAGGCGGAGGATGTTGCTGAGATAAGAATTACGACAAGCAAGAGATGCGCGGAGCATACCGGAGATCCGGTGAAGAAATATCCGAAGAACAAGGAGACGGCCGACCACAGTTCCTATTATCTTACGGCGATTGCCGTGATCGACCGCCGGATCGGACCCGACCAGTTTGCTCCGGAAAAATATCACGATCCGAGGGTGAAAGAGCTGATTGACAAGGTCGTTCTCCAGGGCGATCCCTCTCTGGATAAGGCGCGCCCCGCCGGAATCTCTGAAATTGTGACGAAGCAGGGACAGACCTACCGTTGCCGGGTCGATTACCCGAGAGGCCATGCGCGAAATCCAATGACCGATGGAGAGATCGTTGAGAAGTTCAAGAGCATGGCAGCGAAACGGATGAAAGAAGACCAAATGAAGCGAGTCATCGATACGGTCTTTTCGCTCGATGAAGTTGAGGATATCGGAGAACTGAATCAGTTGATGGTATTTAAGTAGAAAAAAGTGTCAGTAATCAGTGTGAGCGAGTCTCCTTGCACTGCAAGGGCAGTGCTTATGGGCTTCGGGGAAGACAATATCAAGTGCGTTCCCTAAAAAGGTGAGATTGCTTCGCTCCGCTCGCAATGACCATTTTCTTATTTTTTTGCGAGGCCATCAGGTATAGGATAAAAAAGTTTTGAATTTCGATATTCGGATTTGTTTCGGATTTCGAAATTCGAGTTTCGGATTTTTCCCTGGAGGTTAACTATGGCAAGAATTTATGAGTATCAGGGCAAAGAAGTCCTCAGGAAGGAGGGCATTCCAGTCCCATCCGGGAAGTGCGTTGCGAGCGCCGAAGAGGCCCGAAAGGCTGCCCAGGAGATCGGAAGACCAGTCGTCGTCAAGGCACAGGTCTGGGCTACGGGCCGCTTCAAAGCCGGAGGAATCAAATTCGCAAATACTCCCGAAGAGGCCGGAAGGGTCGCCGGAGAGATGATCGGAAGCACGGTCAAGGGACTTCCCGTTGGGAAGGTCCTCGTTGAAGAACAGCTCGGGATCGAAAAGGAATTCTATGCCGGGGTGATCGTCAGCAACTCGTACAAGGTGAAAGGCCCGGTCATCCTCTTCAGCACGGAAGGGGGTGTGGGAGTGGAGGAGGTCGCCGCCAGAAGCCCTGAGAAAGTGGCCACTCTGAATGTCGATTACCTGAAGGGAGTTGGACCGGAGGAGGCAGCGGAGCTCCTTTCGAAGCTTTCTTTTGAGGGCGGCCTGCCCGGCGATTTGCACAAGGGGCTTTCCGATGTGATTTGCGGGCTCTACAAGGCCTTCAAAGAATATGACACCAGGGCAGCCGAGATCAATCCCCTCGTCCTGACCAAGGACAGGAAAGTTTATGCGGCGGATTGCCGTTTCACCATCGATGACAACTCCGTTTTCAGGCATCCCGAGTTTGATATCAGAGTTCCCCGGGACATGGAGAGGCCGCCCACGGAACTTGAGGAGATCGCCTGGACGATCGAAGAGGATGACTACCGGGGCACGGGTTATTTCACCCAGATGTTTGCGGAATTGAAGGGGCGAGGCTGGCTCGGTTTCCATGGCATCGGAGGCGGAGGCGCCATGCTCGGTGCGAGCGCCTTTGTGGCCCGGGGATTTAAGATCGCGAACTATGCCGACACGAGTGGAGATCCCACGGCGAGCAAGATCTATCGTGTGATCAAAGCGGTCTTCTCGCAGCCCATCGACGGTTACGTCCTGATGGGAGCCTGCCTTGCCAACCAGGAGCAGTGGCATCACGGCCACGCCGTTGTCAAGGCTTTGAGAGAGGAGGCCCCCAAGAGGCCCGGTTTCCCGGTCGTTCTTCTCATCGCAGGCAATAAAGAGCAGGAAGCCCACGAGATCATTCGGAATGGGCTTCAGGATGTTCCGCTCGAATGGGAATTGTACGGAAGAGATTATATCTATGACACCAACTTCATTGCCGACCGCATACAGGAGTTGGTTGCCCGCTATCAGGAAAAGAAATATAAAGGAGAAAAGGGGTAGGAGAGTCATGGAAGGTGAGAAACTGATATTTGAGGCGAGGAAGATCAAGATTTCGATCGATTACAGCCGATGTGAGCCGGCCACCCGAAACACATCCAATCCGTCGTGCGGCTTTGCCTGCGTGAAGGCCTGCAGGCTTTACGGGCGGAACATCCTGAAGATAGAAGGCAACAGGCCTGTCCTTGCGGTGATGGACCCGGAGGAGATCAAGCGCCTCGACAACGAATGTGTCAGTTGCGAGTATCACTGCTGGCACCGCGGGACAAACTGTATCAGCATCGAGATTCCGCTACCAGGAATTGAAGACTATCGTGAGAGGACGCTGGGTGCGGGTTTGTAGTAGGGGCGAGACCTGGAGGGATTCTTCGAGGAAGCACCAAATCACAAGCACCAAATGATATCCATGATCACTTCATCAGCTACGAGCCGAAAAATTCTTTCCCCTCGCCTCAATCCTCTCCCACAAGGGGAGAGGAGGATGTATTTTGGGGTTTGGTTCTGATCATTAGATCATTGGGGTTTTGGATTTATTTGGGATTTGAGATTTGGAGTTTGAAGTTGTTTAAATGGGGAGGAAGAGATGGCGATTATTGTTGATGAAACGACAAGGATGTTGATTCAGGGGATCACCGGCCGCTTCGGTCAGAACGTCGCCAGGCGGATGATCGAGGTAGGGTCAAAGGTGGTCGCCGGTGTTACACCCGGCCGCGGCGGAGATACGGTCTGGGGTGTACCCGTTTATAATACCGTGAAGGAAGCGCTTCAGGGCGTTGGCCCGATCGATGCCACGGTCGTTGTTGTCCCCGGTCCTGAGGCGAAGGGAGCGGTGGTCGAAGTCTTTAATGAAGGGATCAAGACGGTGCTCATGCGCGTCGAGCGGGTCCCCCTCCACGACACGCTCGAGATCATTGCCCATGCAAAAAAGGTGGGCATTCGACTGATCGGGCCCGGTTCGGCGGGGATCGTAAGCCCGGGCAGGGCCTCGCTGGGCGGGCTGGGTGGATTCATGGGATCCTCGGACCTGCCCAAGATTGCCTTTCGACCGGGACGGATCGGCGTCATCTCCCGAAGCGGCGGCCAGACGAGCACCCTGAGCTGGGCCGTTTGCAGGGCAGGATTCGGGGTGAGCACAGCCATTCACCTCGGATCTGAGCCCGTCCTGGGGATGACATTTGCGGAATTTCTTCCGTTCTTCCAGTCTGACGAAGGAACAGACGGCATCGTCTATTTCGGCGAGATCGGAACCGTGATGGAAGAGGAGGCTGCGGAGATCATTCGGAGAGGAGATTACACAAAGCCCCTTGTGGCCTACATTGCCGGCAAGGGACTTCCATCGGGACTTCGTTTTTCCCACGCCAGCGCCATTGTGGAGGGCGGAAGGGGATCGGCGGAAGGGAAGATGAAGGCCCTTCAGGAGGTTGGAGCCCACGTGATCGATCGACCCGAGCAGTTCGGGCCCACCCTTCAAGAGGTGTTTAAGTAAGAAATTGCGAATTGCGGATTTCGAATCGGGAACGACGAAGATGGAAAGTCAACCGAAGCACGAAATCCGAATCGTGCTGCGGCGTGGCGAAAGGATTTGAATCTCTTATTTCAATCCGCAATCCACAATTCGAAATCCGCAATTGATGAGGGAGGTTGAGAGTGGACCGAATATTGAGGAGCCTGCTTTTTGTGCCGGCAAATAGCTGGAGAATGATCACCACGGCGACGACAGAGGGAGGAGATGCCATCATCCTGGATCTGGAAGATGCCTGTCCCCTGGCAGAGAAGGAGACCGCTCGGGTTTTTGCGAGGGACTCCATTCCGATGTTGAGAGAGAAAGGTATGGATGTTTTCGTCCGGGTCAATTCCTTCGATACGGGGATGACGGAGGAAGACATCCGGTATGTCGTCGTGCCTGGGCTCGATGGGATCATGCTTCCGAAATCGGAGTCGAGAGAAGATATCCTGATGCTTGATCAACTCCTCAGAATGGAGGAAGAGAAAAAGGGCATCGCGGCGGGGAGTGTTGTCATCCTGGCTCTTCTGGAGACCCCCAGAGGGATTTCGAATGTCGCCGATATTATTTCCGGGAGCCAGCGGGTCATCGGAGTGAGTTTCGGTGCGGGAGACTATTCGCGGGAGATCGGAGCGGGAATGGGCGTGACAAGCCTTAGCGCTGACGAGTTCTTTCTCATGGCCTCGCATCCCCGTTCCTCCATTGCCCTGGCGGCGAGGGCTGCCGGGGTTCTTGCGATCGACTCTCCCTTTTTCGGCCTCGTGATCGATACGGAGGCCCTTGCAAAGGAAACGCGAAGAGTCAAACTCATGGGGTTTACAGGAAAGCTCCTGACCCATCCCCGGCACGTAGAGCCTGTCAACCAGGTCTTCTCTCCGGCGAAGGAAGAGATTGAATTTGCGGGACGGGTGATGAAAGCCTATGAAGAGGCCAGGGCAAGGGGGCTCGGAGCCACCTCCATCGGCGGAAGGATGATCGATTTCGGCTCCTACAAACGGGCCGTCAATCTTATCTCCATGGCTGAAAAGATTTCGGAGAGAGAGAAGAAAAGGACTTGAAGTTTCGAAGGACTTTGAAGAGCCGTTCCAACCAATTGAAGACCAACTTCATCTGTGTTAAAAGTCAAAAATACTGATCTCCCGGGGCAGAAAGTGACCGGGAGACTGATACAAAAGTGCTTTAATTTATGGCGAATCTGTAGGGCGTGATCCCCGACCACGCCGTCAGCGGCGCGTTCGGGGAACGTACCCTGCAGATCGGGGCAACTGATTTATTGCGTTTGCATTCATTTCTTTTGATCGACTATTGAGAGGAGGGGCACATGATGAGAAAGAGAGAAGGTGGATCCAGCAGTCATGTAACAAAGGGAACAGGTTGCTTCATCTTTTTACTCGCATTGATCCTGACCCAGTTCTGTTTTGTCTGCCCGGGGGAAGCAGTGGCAGCCGAGCCTGTTAAGATCGGCTTCCATGCTTCCGTCACAAAGATCGCGGTGGAAATGGGCCAGGCTGCCCTGGGAGCCCAGATGGCAACGGAAGAAATCAATGCTTCAGGTGGGGTTTTGGGCCGGCCCATCGAGCTGATCATCTACGATGACCAGTGTACCCCCTCCCTCGCAGCCGCTTCGGCGCACAAGATGTTAGACAAGGATAAGGTCTTTATTGCTACAGGCGGAACCTGCAGCGGGTGCGCCATATCCGCGGGACCTATCTTCGATGAGGAAAAGGTCCCCTATTTTGCCGCAGCCGTTTTATCTCCCGTGGTCAGCGTCCCCTTAAAGAAGTATGTCTTCCAGATCCCCTTTACCTCAGACGCGGAGGCGCCCGTATTGCTTGAGTTTGCAAGAAAAACCTATGCTCCCAAGACCGTGGCGATTCTGCAACGCGGTGGTGCTTACGGCAAATCCGTTACGGACGCGATCGTGAAGTATCTACCCGATTACCCGGAGATGAAACTCCTCGCTGTCATCGACTATCCTGAGACAGCCACCGACTTCAGCTCCCACCTTCTTAAGTTGAAGAGTCTGAATCCCGATGTCGTCTTTACGGCGGGAACCCTTGTCGCAGATGGTATCCCTATTCTTAGACAGGCTGCCGGGCTGAACTACAAGCCCAACTGGGTTTGTGACTTGGGGATTGCCGATGATCACGTCCGCCAGGAAGTGAAAAAGGCGATGGACGGGATCTATGTGGCCTGGGCCATGGCCGGCTGTAATTTGGATACTTCCAATAACCGGACCATTGTCAATTTCAGGAAGAAATTCAAGGAAAATTTCAAACCCACAGATCCGATGGAACCCAGCCAGACACCAGGTTGGGGATATACGGCAATGTACTTCATTAAGTATCTTATTGAGAAGGCAGGAGGTTTTGACCGGGAGAAAATCGTTGCTGAAGCTGAAAAAGTGACGAACTGGGCAGGTCCGGGGTTACTGGTCAATCTAACCTACAATTCCTCCAAACACTTCCATGGAAATCTGTTCGTCAAACATTACCTGCCCGACGGGTGGGAAGAGGTTCTCCAGCGGACACAGGCAGGTGAGTGGAAAGTGATTGATAAGGCCAAACGGTATTAGAAGTTCGCAGGAGTGACAGATTCATAGAGCGTTTTTGTGACTGTTTGGCCAAATAGCCTTGGCCATCGGAGCCGTAACAGGGTCTCGCCTTTTTTTAGCTACGCAGTTACGCGTTTTTTTATTCAATAGTTTCTTCCGAAAAAGACCCCCTTTTTTGGGGATTGTGCACTTGTTTCATTTCTCCCGGATTTGATGATCTCATGAGAAGGCATGGCCTCTCAATCTGAATGCCACCGTCGGGAAGGCTTCGGGGCTTCGTTCCGGATCATGACTTGGGTGCCATCAGCGATGACCATTCTCTTCGATGTTGTGATTACGGGTATTGGGGCCGGGGTTCTTTACGGGTTGGTAGGCTTGGCCTTTGTGCTCGTCCTCAAGACGACCAATGTGGTCAACTTCTTCCAGGGTGACACCTGCGCATTTGGTGCTTATTTCACCGTTATTTTTGTTGCGAAGTTGGGCGCGAGTCTCCCTGTCGCTGTTTTGGCCGCGATCCTCTCTTCAGTGGGAGTGACGATCCTGTTGGAACTGGTCGGCCTTCGACCGATGTACAAGATATCGATTATCCAGGTCGTCATCGGTACGGTCGCCCTCTCCATGATCATGAGATACCTCATACGACTTTATTGGGGGCCGCAGGTGGTGCCTTTTCCGGATCTCTTTCAGGACATTCCCCTGAACATACCGGGCATCCCTCTCGGGTCCGCAACCCTCTGGATGATGATCCTCGTGGGCCTGTCCGTTTCAGGGTTTGGAATCTTCTTCCGCTATACCCGATGGGGATTGGCCTTGAGGGCCTGCTGTCAGGATCGACAGTCAGCCTCTTTGATGGGGATCCACGTGGGAGGGATGATGTCGCTGGCCTGGGGGTTGAGCGGCGCCATCGGCGCCATCGCCGGAATTGCAGGGGCCCATATGCTGTCGGTCTCCCCGGAGATGGGGATCATCGGACTGAAAGGCTTTGTCGCTTCGATTCTCGGAGGCGCCAATAGCATCCCTGGCGCCCTCCTGGGCGGATTGGTTCTGGGGGTCATCGAGAACCTGAGCGGATTCTACATCTCTTTTGCCTTCCGGGACCTGATCGCATTTATCATCATGATCCTTGTCCTCCTGGTAAAGCCCAGCGGGTTGCTCGGAAAGCAGGTGGTAAGGAAGGTGTAAGAGTATGTTGAAGTGGTTGGCCCATCGGAAGGGAGCGATAGGAATCTCGGTTGTTCTTCTGGCCCTTCTTTTTTTATATCCCAAGATGGTGGGGCGGTATTGGTCCTTTGTCCTGATATTGGCAGGATGCTATTTTTTGGGCGCTCTGGGGTATAATATTCTGATCGGCCTTGCCGGACAGGTCTCGTTTGGTCAGGCGGCCTTCTTCGGCATCGGTGCCTATGCTTCATCAATTCTCATATTACGATTAGGTGTTCCCACCTGGATGGCCGTGCTGATCGGAGGGCTTCTCGCCGGCGTCATCGCATATCCCATCGGGATTCCTGCCCTGAAGATTTCAGGCCACTATCTTGCACTCGTGACCCTTGCCTTCAGCGAAGGCATCGTCGTCATCCTTCGAGAATGGGTCTCCATGACAGAAGGTCCATACGGATTGAAAGTCCCTACCGGGACCTTTGGCCCCTGGGCGCTGAAAGGCGAGCCCCTTTACTACTTCGTCATGGCCTTTGTTGTGATCCTTGCCTTTACCGCATACAATATCGACGGATCCCGCATTGGGAGAGCCTTTAAGGCCATTCGTGACGGCGAGGTGGCAGCCTCTTCACTGGGCATCAACCTCCTGAATTACAAAACGATGGCCTTTGCCATCAGTGGTTTCTATACGGGCGTGGGAGGAGCCTTGATGGCCCTCGCATCGGGATGCCTCATGCCGTGGGATTTCGATTTTCGGTTGACGATCGCCCTGCTGGCCATGGTCGTCGTCGGCGGGTTGAGGAGCACGATCCTTGGATCGGCATTGGGAGCGCTCTTACTTACGTACTTTCCGGAGTGGACAGGCAAGATGCTCGAGGTCAAGGAACTGATGTATGGCCTCCTGCTTCTCGTCTGTTTTCTCTTTCTCCGGGGAGGAATTGTGGGAGGGCTTAAGGCCGTCGAAAACAGAGTGAGATCCTTGAAGTTCGGGGCGGAGCGTTTCGGAAAATAGTCATGGCCATGCTCGATATCGAGAAACTTTCCATTTGCTTTGGCGGTTTAAAGGCGGTTTCGGGGTTTGACCTCGCGGTGGAGCAAGGCGAAATCAGAGGTCTGATCGGTCCGAATGGATCAGGAAAGACAACCCTGTTTAATCTCATTACAGGTTTCTATGCTCCCCTCGAGGGGAAGGTTCTGTTCCGGGGTGAGGATATTGCAGGGTTAAAACCCCATCAGATCGCCGCCAAAGGAATAGCGCGGACCTTTCAGAATGTCCAGATCTTTTCCGGTATGTCGGTTGTGGAGAACATCCAGGTGGGCCATCATATGAATCTGAAGACCTCCCTCTGGGGGGCGGCTCTTGCCTCCGGCCGTTTCTCAGGAGAAGAGGGGAAGTCTTTCGAGAGGGCGGAGGCGTTGCTCTGTAAGATTGGGATGGGAGAGCTCGTCAACCGACCCGCGGGGAGCTTGCCTTTTGGAGAGCAGAGAAAGGTTGAAGTGCTGCGAGCCGTGGCCATGGGGCCAAAGCTGTTGCTCCTCGATGAGCCGACCTCCGGCCTCAGTGTCTCAGAGAAAGATGAGATGACCGATTTTATGAAGCGGCTTCGCGATGAGCTCGGTGTCACGATTCTCCTTGTCGAACATGATGTGAGGCTGGTGGCTCGGGTAGCGGATTTTATCACGGCCATGGATTTTGGCCAGAAGATCGCAGAGGGAACTCCGGAAAAGGTTCTTTCTGACCCAAAGGTGCTTGAGGCTTATATTGGAACCAAAGAACCTTTTGCAAATAAATGATCTCCACGTCTCTTATGGGGCCATAAGAGCCCTTGAAGGGGTTTCGCTTCTTGTGCCTGACGGAAGGCCCGTCGTCGTCATCGGAAGAAATGGCGCTGGAAAAAGTACCTTGCTCAACACGATTGCGGGTGTCCTGCCCCACAAAACTGGAGATCTCCTCTTTCAGCAACAGAAGATCAACGGCTGGTCTACGAGAAAGAGGGTGAAATCCGGTATTGTGCTCGTCCCTGAAGGGAAAGGTCTCTTCCCGGAACTGACGGTCAGGGAAAATCTCAAATTAGGTGCCTATCTGAGGAGAGATGCTTCGGCGATCTCAAAAACGATGGAGGAGGTTTTTCAATTCTTCCCGGTCCTGAAGGGTTGTCTCTCTAATGACGCCGCGTCTCTGAGCGGCGGGCAGCAGCAGATGCTGGCTATTGGCCGCGCGCTGATCGCACAGGGGAAGCTGCTCATGCTCGATGAGCCTTCTCATGGACTGTCTCCTCTGCTGGTCTCGGAGATCTTTGGAATTCTTCTCGAATTGAAAAAAAAAGGGACAACAATCCTTCTTGCCGAGCAGAACGTGGTTGCTGCCCTGAGTGTGGCAGAGTACGGATACGTCTTGGAGAATGGCAGGGTCGTTCATGAGGGGGATGTCGAGACGCTCCGCCAGAGCGAAGAGGTTCGGAAGGCCTATCTGGGAGGTTAGAGCAGGCGATGAGCCATCTCAAAGTCGATCTGGACAGATGTGTTGGATGTAAAACGTGCGAGATTGCCTGTTCCTATCATCACAGGAAAGTCTTCGATCCCAAGATCGCCAGCCTGGAAGTCGGGGAGGCGCCGGAATGGCCCGGGGTCTCAATCATTCTTTATGAAGAGCAGACCGGGTCGGAAATGGGTTCCCATCTTTCATGCGATGCCTGTGAAGGAGAGCCTGGCGCCCTGTGCACTAAATACTGCCCGGTGGGAGCCATTCAATTGCAAAGCCGGAGGAGCTGCCGTGGATAGACCGGTTTCCTCCGCGGGCCGTATACTGCATATCGATCTCACCTCGGGAAAGATCTGGACCGAGCCAACGGACACGTATTCCGCGAAGTTTATTGGCGGCCGGGGAATTGACCTATGGCTCCTTTATAAGGGGGTCAAACCCTGGATGACCCCCTTTGACCCGGCCAACAGGCTTATCTTTGGCTCGGGGGTTCTGACCGGAACGATGGCGCCCTGCGCCACTCGCTATAGCCTTGAAGCTAAGAGCCCGGTCACTGGCGCAACCGGCTCCGGAAACTCCTGTGGCTTTTTCGGGCAGGAGATGAGATTATCAGGTTACGACCACATCGTCATTCAGGGAAAGGCGAGGGTTCCTGTTTATCTCTGGATCACCAATGAAAAGGTGGAACTCCGAAACGCTTCCCCTCTTTGGGGTAAGACCACCTGGGAAACGGATCAATGGATCAAGGAAGAGGCAGGGGATAAGAGGGCCCAGGTGGCCTGCATAGGACCTTCGGGCGAAAATCTTGTGAAGACGGCCTGCGTCATCACGAACCGGGCCCGTGCCGTGGGAAAGTGCGGGCTTGGGGCCGTCATGGGTGCGAAAAACTTAAAGGCCATCGCCGTGAGAGGTACGGGTTCGATTGAAATGGCCTATGCGGAGCGATTCATGGATGAAGTGGATCGGGTGCTGGAAAAGCTGAAGCGATCCGATCGCGCAGAAAGCTTGAGGAAGTGGGGAACGTACGGACGGCCCATTCCGTTAAACGAGAGCTGCCTTTTTCCGGTCCGAAATTTCCAGGATGACCACTGGGACCCGGATAAGATGAACAAGCTGCTGCCCGACGTTTACCGGAAAGACTACGAGGTCGGAAGGCGCGGCTATCTTTCGTGCCCCCTCTATTGCAGCCATCTGTATAAAATCGATGAGGGACCCTATGCCGGTCTGACCTGTGAGGGATTTGAATTCAATACGGTGTGGAACTTTATGTCACGCCTGGATATCGATTACGTCCCAGCCGTGATCAAGCTCCATTCGCTCTGTAACGAATACGGCCTTGATCAGGACAGTTCTTCCTGTGTGATCGCCTGGGCTTTTGAATGTTTTGAGAAGGGTATTCTCACAGAGAAAGATACAGGGGGTCTCAAGCTGAAGTGGGGAGATCATGAGGTCGTGGCCGAGCTTCTCCGGAAAATGGCCTTCCGGGAAGGAATAGGCAATGTCCTCGCTGAAGGCTCTCAAAAGGCCTCAACCCTTGTAGGAAAAGGATCGGAGAGATACGTAACGCACCTGAAAGGGCAGGACTCCATGGAGGCGATGAGGGCAGCGAAAGGCTGGGCACTGGGCTGTTGTGTCTCGACGCGTGGAGGGGGCCACACACGGGGTGCCAATCTTGTCGAGCTGGCCCACAAGGCTATTCCTCCTGAGGTTGCTCAAAAAACCTGGGGAATTCCCGGGGTGGCAGAGCCTTCGTCCTGTGAAGGCAAAGCCCAATTGGTAACCTATTACGAAAGGCTTCAGGCGATCGTGGACAGCCTGGGCCTTTGTCTCTTTACGAGCACATGGTGGTCTCCGGATTTGTTAGACCCCGAGGACTATGCCCGCCTTTACTCGGCAGCCACAGGCCGGGAAATCGACGGGAAAGAACTCGTGCTCGCGGGCGAACGGATCCATAACGTCGAGAAGGCCTTCAATGTACTCCATGCCGGATTCTGCCGGCAGGATGATTATCCGCCCAAAAGGTTTATGGAAGAGCCTGTCAAATCCGGGCCCGCCCGGGGGGAATTCTTGAGAAGAAAAGATTGGGATCGCATGCTTGATGAATATTACGAACTTCATGGATGGGAGAAGAAGACCGGCTGGCAGGAAAGAAGTCAGTTGGAGAGGTTGGGTCTGGAGGAAGTGGCGGATGACCTTGAACGGGCCGGGAGACTGGCTCCTCTCTTTTAGATGTCAGCGAGTGAGGACTGAAGTGAAAGGGCTTTCTACCGTTTATTCCGATTTTATTATCGATACTCAGTATGATCAACTGAAACCAGAGGTCACCGGGCAGGCCAAGAAACTGATCCTGGACCTGGTGGGCGTTTCTCTGGCCGGATATAAGCTGATGGAATTTCCCCGCCTGGTCGTCAACTACATGGAAAGCATGGGGGGAACTCCGGAGGCTACCATCCTCCAGACGAAGAAGAAGTTTCCCTCTATCAATGCAGCGTTTGCGAATGCTGCCTGTGCCCACGCACTGGATATGGATGACGGACATCGGTTTGGTGCCCTCCACCCCGGGACCGTAATCATCCCTGCCGCAATCGCGGCAGCAGAGCTCTCCAAAGTCGATACGAGAGATCTTATCGCCGGGGTCGTTACGGGCTATGAGGTGATGATTCGCATTGGAGCGGCGATCAACCCATCGAGCCTGAATCGGGGGTTTCATGCGACAGGAATTACCGGACCCTTTGGAGCGGCTTCAGCGGCTGCGAAAATCATGAAGCTTACCCATGAGGAGACCATCGGAGCCTTGGGCCTGGCCGGCCTTCAGGGGTCCGGGCTGCTTCAGGTAAACCACGAGGGGGAGGGAGCCAAGGTCAAACCGATCAACCCGGCCAGAGCAGCCATGTCAGGCCTTCTTTCATGCATCCTGGCCCAGAGGGGAGCCCGGGGGCCTCTGGACATCTTTGAGGGAGAGGATGGTTTCTTGAAGGCTGTGACCGATGAGGTGAAGCCCGATCTCCTCACCCGTAACCTGGGAAAGGAATTTGAGATCTGCAATGCCTATGTTAAGTTCTACTCCGCCTGCCGTCATGCCCACGCTCCCATCGATGCTGCCTTCGAGGCATTGAAAGATAGCCCGATTCAGCCTTCCGATATCGCCCGGATTCATGTGGAGACCTATCCGGCTGCCATACGGCTTGCCGGTATCACGAATGTCACCACCCCATCGGCGGCTCGCTTCAGCATTCCTTTCTCCGTTGCCTTAGCCCTTATTAAGAGAGATGCCAATGCGGATAAATATTGTGAGGAGAATGTCCGGGATCAGGGCATTCAGGATCTCGCTCGAAGGGTGGCGCTATCGGTGGGAGAGAAATGGGAGAAACTCTATCCCAACAAAAGAGGGGCCACGGTCCGTATTTTCGATCAACAGGGCGCGGAGTGGTCGGCAGAAGTAGAACTGGCGAAAGGGGAACCTGAAAATCCTGCGAGCTGGGAAGAGGTCTATCAGAAATTCCAAACCAATGCAGCACTGGCGCTCTCCGAACAGGAGGTCCACGAGCTGGGTGAAAGGATTCTCCATCTGGAAGAGCGATCGGTCGATGAGCTGGTTCAATTGTTGTGAGCCTGAAGAGCTTTCCCTGCTTCCTCTGCGCTACTAAGGTTCAATTTCTTGAAATTTTGTTAAGATTTTCGCGCAATTCTTTTTCTAACTTCTTTTGATCATTTGAATTTTGGTCATTCGAATTTGTTTCGAATTTCGAGTTTCGTGCTTCGAGTTTGGTTGCGGCTACGCCGCGCTGTGCCTCTGCGGTGAAAATCTGGTTTTGACAAGTATGATAACTCATGAGAGGTTGAACGATGATCGAAAGGGACACTTTTTTGAGAAGGGATGATTTCATTGTGGGCTACCAGGCCCAGACAGGGTGGGGATTGGGGATTGCCCTTGACTTCTTTTTCTCAGGGACAGGGGCCTCTCTTTTTCTCTTTTCCTCCGTCTTCCATTCTCCCTCAGGGATGATCCTTTCCCTGATTTTTGTGGCCATCGGCGTCCTGGCTCTCTTTCTCGATCTGGGAAGTCCCTGGAGATTCTATAAGGCCTTTGCGAGGCTCAAGACCTCCTGGATCAGCCGCGGAAGTCTCTTTATCACGCTCCTGTTGATCCTGGGCGTTGTTTACGGACTGGCCGGTTTTCCTGCTCTTTCCTTGCCCTGGAGGGTCCTCTTCGGGGCGGTAGCTGTTTTAGTGATGCTCTATCCGGGTCTGGTGATTTCTTACAGCCCGTCCATTACAGTCTGGAACAGTCCGTTCACCCCTGTCCTCTTAAGCCTTCATTCCCTCGCAAGCGGGCTTTCAATCCTCTTTGTCCTTCAATCCTCCGCGGCCGAGAATGGTGCCTTGCTATGGTTCCAGATGGGCCTGCTCCTTTTTCTTTTAATCGGATCCGGTATTTATCTCGTTGTTTCCCATGCCTCTTCGACCGGGGCGAGGGAATCGATTCGACGTCTTACGAGGGGAGGGGCGAGGTTCTCTTTCTTCTTTTTGGGAGTCACGACGGGAATCGTCCTTCCGATGCTCCTTTTCCTTCTATTTGTGGGAGAAGGATTTTCTCCGTGGGGATTACTTCCTTTGGCCTCCGTTTTCCGACTCATTGGGGATCTCGGTTTTCGGTGCGCCTTGTTGAAGATTGGGCTCTATGACCCCCACCTTTAGGAGGATTTTTAACAAAGACATGAAGAAGCACAAGACCACATTGTATCTTTAAAAGTTCATCAGAGGTGGCGAACATGATTGAGGGAAGAGACGTCTGGGTACCCACTGTTTGCTATGGATGTTACAATTGCTGCGCCATCAGGGTTCACCGCGTGGATGAAAAGGTTGTCGATATCGTCGGTGATCCCTTAAGTCCCAATAGCCGGGGCTTCATCTGCGCTAAGGGAAAGGCCCGGATGCTCGACCTCTATGATCCGGATCGGGTCAGGGTCCCCCTGAGAAGACGAAACTCGCAGAAAGGTATCGGCGTCGACCCTCAATGGGAGGAGATCTCCTGGGAGGAAGCCCTGGAGATCATTGTTTCCAGGATGAAGAAAATACGGGAGGAGGACCCGCGGAAACTGATTATCGCCCACTTCGACCTTCCCGTGTATCGCTTGGCTGCATCCTTCGCGGTTGCCTTTGGAACGAACAACTATTTCTGGAACAGAGCCGACTATTGTGGATCTTCGACTCATCCTGCCTGGCTTATCACCAACGGTACGCTCAATGCGGAAATCGATTTCGACCGCTGTAATTATATCGTCCTCTGGGCCAATCAGATTGGCTTTGGAGTAAATACCATAGCCATGTCCGCTGCGAACAAGATGGCAGCAGCCCGGGCCCGGGGCGCCAAAGTGGTGGTCATCGATCCCACGTGCACGAACCCTGCAGCCAAGGCCGATGAATGGATTCCTATCCGGCCTGGGACCGATGGGGCTCTGGCTCTGAGCATGCTCAATTTGCTCCTCAACGAATACGGCCTTTATGACAGAGAGTTTCTCAAGGTCCACACGAACGGAACCTATCTTATCAAACCGGATGGTCATTATCTCCGCGACGAAACCTCCGGCAAGCCCCTGGTCCGGGATCTGAAGGACGGGAGGGCAAAGGTCTATGATGACGAATCGCTTGCCGATCCTGCCATAGAAGGGACTTACGAAATGACGGGTGTTTCGTACCAGCCCTCATTTCAGAAGCTCAAGGATCACGTAAAGCAGTATGACCCGGCATGGGCTTCGAAGATTACCAGCATTCCTGAAGGGACGATCCGTCGGTTCGCCCGTGAGTTCGGGGAAGCGGCCTCGATCGGCACGACGATTGAAATCGAAGGAATAAAGCTGCCCTTGCGGCCTGCCGGGATCGACTTCAAGCGGGGTGTTGGGGCTCACCGGGGCGGAGGAATGAGCTGCTGGGCGATTCACCTTCTGAACATCGTGATTGGATCCCTCGATGTCCCCGGAGGGCAGCGCGGAGTAAACCCGGTGGGGCCTTCCTGGACTGCCGTAAAGGGAAAAGACGGCCTTCTGGAGCCTGCAGACTATATTACGAAATACAATAAGCCTTTTCCAGGGGCGCCGGTCAAGATGCCCCAGTCCCTCGATTTACGGGAGATCTATCCTGCAGCCCTCTTTACGCGCTCCATGTATCCTTATTCCATCGATCACCTGAAGGAGTTCAAGATCCCCTATGAGCCGGCAATGATGATTCATGCCCGGACCAATCTGATGATGAACAGCCACAGCCCCCAGGCCATGGCTGAGACCCTGAAGAAAATTCCATTTATCGTCTCCTTCTGTGTTCAACTCGATGAGACGGCTGAGTTCGCTGATATTGTCCTGCCTGATGCACACGACATGGAGCGCTACGATCTCTTCCCGGCCAATGACCCCTATGCATTCATTATTCCCGGCCAGGGAGATTGGTTCTGGTTGCTGCGGCAACCGGTGGTTAACCCTCCCGGTAACGCCCGCCCATGGGGGAATGTCCTACTTGACATTGCCGAGAGGCTCGGGATCCTCGAAGGCCTGTATGAAGCGGGAAACGTGGTCTGGAGACTGGGTGATGATTATAAGATTGATCCCAAAAAGAAATATACAGTGGCAGAGGTTGCCGAAAGGCAGGTTAAGACGATTGCCGGTCCCCAGTATGGCCTTGACAGTTTCAAGGAATCGTCCTGCGTGATCACCCGAAAAAAGACGATACAGGAAGCCTATCCAAGGACGTTTCTCAAGGCGAAAGTCCCTGTCTATCTCGAGTATCTTCTGGAAGCAAAAGAAAAGGTTAGAAACGTTATGGACCAATTGGGCATGGAGTGGAATTACGACGGGTACAACCCTGTGCCCACCTATGTCGCCTGTCATGCTAATGAAGAGAAGGCGGACGAGTTCGATCTTCTCGGCACGAATTTCAAGCTTCCGTTCCATACTTTTTCCATATCGGGCCAGAACGTCTGGATCAATGAGATTTCGGAGAGACATCCCTATGCCTATCGCATCATGATCCATGAAGGCGTGGCTCAAAAGAAAAAGATCAAGGATGGGGACTGGGTGTGGGTGGAATCGAGATACGGGAAGGTGAGGGGAATGTGCCGCGTGACGCAGGCCATCCATCCCGAATGTGTCGGCATTGCAGGAACCTTCGGCCACTGGGCGAAGAAGATGCCGACGGCAATGGAAAAAGGCGCCCATTACAATTCGCTCCTTCCGGGGGTTCAACTGGATCGGATTGATACACTGAATGGTGGAATCGATCAGTGCGTGAGGGTAAAGGTCTATCCGGCCCGGTAAATAGCATCGCGCATGGAGCATAGCGCATAGCGTAAGATCTAAATCGGTCATGAGACAGGAGTAGGGTGGATTAAGCGACTCGCCGCGCTGGCGCTTTGGCGCAGCGGGAGCGAATCCCCCGCTGGGCAGCTTTTGCAGGAGGAACCGATGGCTCGCTATGGAATGATCATTGATATGAAGAAGTGCATCGGATGTCATGCCTGTACCATGGCATGCAAGGCCGAACAGAATGTTCCCAGGGAGATCTTCTGGTCAACGGTTTTGGAGAAAGAGGTGGGTCTTTTCCCCAAGGTGACCCGGGTTTTTCTCCCGGTCCTCTGCAACCATTGTAGGAACCCCTGGTGCGTCGATGTCTGCCCGACAGGAGCCACCCACCAGAGGGACGATGGAATTGTGATGATGGACTATGACCAGTGCATCGGATGCAGGGCCTGTGTGGAGGCCTGCCCCTATCATGCAAGGACACCCGTGAAGGATAACCGAACGCTCTACGCCGATGGGACGACGGTTTTCGAGAAGCCTGTGACAAAAGCCATAGAGAAGGGTGTTGCTTCAAAATGCAACTTCTGCTTCCATCGGGTCGACCAAGGCAAGGTGCCGGCCTGTGTGGAGGTCTGTCCTACAGAATGTCGTATCTTCGGAAATCTGGATGATAAAGAGAGCAAGGTCTTTGAGCTTTTCGGCTCCGGCAGGGCCTTTCAGCTCATGCCCGAGAAGGGGACAGATCCAGCCGTTTACTATATACGATAGCCCATTTTGCCTGACGGATAGGGGAGACAATAGCCTCGCACCATTGCTTGAGTCGAGGTTGTCTTATTGATGCGCAGGGGAGGCACGGATGGCCACCGTGACGGTGAAGGCACTGGGGGAGGTTAGCCGGATCTTAGGGTGGGAAGATCAAGAGGTGGAGCTCAAGGGGGCTACTGTTGAGGACCTGCTGAAATCCGTTTCAGCTCCCGACGGAAATACACTTCACAATGTCCTCATCGAACAGGGTGAATTCAAGGGTGGATACGTCATCAGTGTAAACGGAAAAGTAATCACTTCGTTGGAGACAATACTGAACCCTGGGGACCGAGTAGCAACGATGGAGGTTGTCAGACTGTTTCACGGCGGGTAGGCCAGGCAGAGTAGCGTTGCCTCCACTCTGTGTTAGTGCGCTTTGCGATTGTATGTCATCTTCCTTGTGAGCGTGCCGTTCCTATCCCGGTATTTGATCGTGCTTAATGATTTATCTTGTAAAACATGCTTTTGTTATGATAATAATACATATCGTCCAATCGATTGGTTCGTGCTAACAGAATAAGGGAGATGAAGGATGGTCCGGAGAGTCAAGAATGAGAAGGAGATGTCCTGGGATATTGAAACCGATGTGGCGGTCGTGGGAGGTGGCGCCTGCGGTTTCATTGCAGCCCTGGCCGCAGCGGAGAAGGGCCTGGAGGTCGTTCTTCTCGAAAAAGAGAAGAAAGTGGGAGGCAATACCTCTCTCAGCCAGGGGATGATTCCCGCAGCCGGGACGCGCTTTCAGAAGGCAGCCGGGATTGATGATTCTGCCGAGCTCATGGCGGAGGACATCTTCAAGAAGAATAGTTACGAGAGCGATCCGGAAATGACCCTCCATGTGTGCAGGGAGTCGAAGAATCTGGTCGAATGGCTGGTTGATTCCGTTGGAATTCATCTGGATATCGTCACGGACTTCATCTACCCGGGCCACTCCAGGATGAGGATTCATGCCCCCTCCACCCGGAAGGGGACTCAGATCGTGAATGAATTGCGCGGCGTCCTTTCCAGCAAGGAAAATGTCATGCTCGTTACTCAGGCCCCAGCAAAGGATTTGATTGCCACGGAACAGGGAGAAGTCCTCGGATTAGAGGTGGAGATCTCCGGGCAGGGGATCAATCGGGTCCGGGCGAAAAAGGTGATCCTGGCCTGCAATGGTTTCGGCAACAATAAAGAAATGCTAAAAAGATACATCCCTGAGATGGCTGACGCCTTCTATTTCGGACATGAGGGGAATACGGGAGAGGGAATCCTTTGGGGAATGGATTTGGGGGCTGCCACACAGCAGATGGGAGCCTATCAGGCCCATGGCTCGGTTGCCTATCCTCACGCGACGCTCCTCACATGGGTGGTCATTGTCAATGGAGGCTTTCAGGTAAACAAGCAGGGGAAGCGGTTTACAAACGAATACACGGGCTATTCCGAGCATGCCATTGAAGTGCTTCAGCAGGAGGATCAGGTCGCTGTCGAGATCTTTGACGAGAGAGTCTATAAGTCAGTCCTCGGCTTTGAGGATTTCACCCAGTGTATTGAGATGGGCGCTGTGAAGAAAGGGAAGACCATCGAGGAGCTGGCAGAGGCGTTTCAGCTCCCTCCGGGAGAGCTCCGGAAGACCCTTGAGGCGTATAACAGAGCCGCCGAGGGGAAAGGGGAAGATCCGATGGGCCGGCAGAACTTCCAGGGGCCTCTCAAATCTCCCTACTTCGGAGTGAGGGTCACAGGAGCCCTGTTCCATACCCAGGGTGGGTTGAAAATAAATAAGAAAGCCCAGGTCCTTAAGCTTGACGGAAGCATCATTCCCAATCTCTACGCAGGGGGAGGTGTTGCCGTGGGATTTTCAGGATCGGGAGTAAAAGGCTACTGTTCTGCGAATGGGCTGCTGGCAGCAACCGTTCTGGGAAAAATTGCCGGAGACGAGGCTGCCAAAGCCCTTAAGGACGAAGGAGATTAAAGATCTGTCTCATGAGGAGGTCGGGAGACCTCCTCCTACCCGGGGTAGGTTCAGGTCTCCTGACCTGAACAAAAGGGTGACGATCAAGCTGACGTGATGAGAAAAGGAGAGAAAAACATGCCTGAATATCTTGATCGGATTTGTCGCTTTGTGGTGAACACCAATTTTGGGGATTTCGATAAAAATGTCATCGAGCGGGCAAAGAAAGTTCTCTACGATACGGTTGGGGCGATTGCGGCTGGAGCGCAGCAGAAAGAGCCCACTGAAATAGCGAAGAGGTTGAAACCGTATTCGGGGCGTGAAACCTCTTCCGTGATCGGCCAGAAGAAGAAGATCGATCCCTTGAATGCAGCCCTGATCAACGGCACAGCCGGGACCTTCCTCGAACTGGACGAGGGGAACCAGTTTGCCCGGGGCCACGCCGGAATCCATGTCGTTACGCCCGTCCTTGCCGTGGGAGAGGAGGAAGGGATTTCAGGGAAGGAGCTCCTGACAGCGCTGATCCTCGGCTACGAAATCGCATGCCGCATTGGAATCGCATCGAAATTGAGGATGACGATGCATCCCCATGGCTCCTGGGGGACGTTGGGTGCTGCCGTTGCGGTTGGTAAACTGATGAAGATCGATGAAGATCGGATGAGAACCCTGATCAATATCGCCTCGTCGATGACCCTGGCCACTTCACGAAAGACGATGCTCGAAGGCGGCACGGTTAGAAATCTCTATGCGGGCGTAAGTGGCTATATGGGCATTCTGGCCTACCATCTCTTACTCAGCGGTTTTACGGGTGAGGCAGATGGGATCGGGACCGTTTACGGAGGCGTCGTTTCTGATTCATTCAATCCCGCTGCCATGGTGGAAGAGCTCGGGTCACGCTATGAGATCACCAGAAACTACTTCAAAGAGTATGCCTGCTGCCGCTACAACCATTCGAGCCTGGACGCCCTCTATAAAATAATGAGAAAGCAGGAGGGAGGAAAGCTCGATCCCAAGAAGATTGAGTCGATCAAGGTGGAGACCTATTCTCTGGCGGCCCAGCTTTCGTGGAAGCAGCCTGATAATATGCTGGCTGCGAAATTCTCGATCCCCTTTGCGATTGCCACAACCATTATCCACGGGAGTTCCGGGGTCGGGAGTTTTCTGCCTGAGAAGGTCGATCAGTCTGAAATTAAGGAGCTGACTGCTCGTGTCGAGGTTGAGGAGGAACAGGAGTTTACCCAGATGATGCCGTCACGCCGGCCATCCCGTGTCATTGTCAAACTGAGAGATGGGGCGATCTTTACGGAGACCGTTTTTATCAGCAGGGGAGATATTGAAGACCCTTACTCGGACCAGGAGCTCGAAAAAAAGTTCCTGGACCTGACGACACCCGTGTACGGGTTCGAAAAGGCAAAAGAGATCCTGGATAAAACAAAAAAGATCGAGAAGTTCAGTAACATTAATATCTACACCCAGGGATTTTAGAACCTTGAAAATCTGTTTCCGATTTGCTCTTTTCGTAGGGGCGATCCTGCGTGATCGCCCTCTTCCGGGCAGACACTCAGGTCTGCCCCCACGGAAACACGATTTATGGGCACGAATTACTAACTCTGAGACTTGTTTTTTGCGGCGTAGGGCAAGTCCCGCCACTGGCGGGACTTGCCCTGTGGTCAGGGGTTAACCATCCAGAGAGGAGGAGCGCACCATGAGTACATATGATCTGGTCGTCAAAAATGGGAAAATAGTTATTCCTAAGATCGGCGTTGTCAAGGCGGATATTGGCATTGTCAAGGAGAAGATATCGGCGATCTCCATCAACATCGAACCGAAGGAAGCAGTCAGGGTGATCGATGCTTCTGGAAAATATGTCTTCCCGGGGGCCGTCGATTCCCATTTCCACATCGGCATCTTCAGGCCTATAGATGAGGACGCACTGACTGAATCGAGGTCTGCGGCCTGGGGAGGGGTAACGACCATTTGCAGTTATTTCCGGACGGGGAAGAACTACTTGAACAAATCAGGGCCGTACAGGGAGATCTTTCCTGAGGTCCTGGAGAAATCGAAGGGTTCCTTCTTCACGGATTATGTTTATCATGTCACCATCATGACGCCGGAGCAGATCGGCGAAATCGATATGCTGGTGAAGGATTATGGCGTTTCCACCTTCAAGTATTTCATGTTCTATAAGCTGCTCGATCTAACGGGTGCCGCAGGAAGCGATAAGTACCTCCTCCTCAACACGTCTTATGACCTCGGGTTCTTGTACAACTATATGAAGGAAGTGGCGAAGGCGAATGAGAAATATAAAGATTATGGCAGGATCAGTCTGAGCATCCACTGCGAACAGCCTGAGATCATTAATGTGGCAACCCAGTATATGAGGCAGCACGAGACAGGAAATCCCTTGAAGGATTACAGCGACGCGAGGCCTGCCTTTTCCGAGAGGATGGCGATTAAAGACGCTGAGATTCTTGCCGGACAGACGAAGTGCCCCGTCAACTTGCTTCATCTATCGAGCATCGACGCGATCGAGGCCGGGAAGGAGACTGTGGAAAAGCACCCGGAGCTCAACATTCTGCTGGAAGGAACCCTCCACCATCTCGGCTTATCGAATGACATTCCGTACGGCCGGCTGGGAAAGGTCAACCCACCGATCCGGGGGAGAGAAGACGTCGAGACCCTGTGGCAGGCAGTGATCGATGGTGACATCCGGACCGTGGTCAGTGACCATGCCTGTTCGACAAAGAAGATCAAGGAAGGGGACCTCTGGACCTCCCTGGCAGGCTTTGGAGGGACCGAGATCCTCTTCCCCCTGTTACTGACAGAAGGATACCGTAAACGGGGAATTTCACTGGAGAGGGTCGCCGAGCTCACCTCCTACAATCCGGCTGTCTATCATGAGCTCTATCCCAAGAAAGGCACGATTGCCATCGGGTCGGACGCAGATCTGGCCATTATCGATCTTGATAAAGAGAAGGAGGTCTCCGTGGAGACCCTCCACTCGGCGCAGGACTTTACACCCTTCGAAGGGATCAAATATAAGGGCTGGCCCGTCTGTACCGTTCTCAGGGGAAAGGTGATTTTTGAAAATGACAGGATTGTGGGCGAGGCTGGCGTCGGCCAGTACATCAAGCGCCCCGTAAAACTTCACTACGGGGCCGGCAATATTTGAGCGGTCATATAGGTCGCAGAATCGCTGTTCTATCCCGTGCCCGGGGAAACAGCGCAACCTGAAGGGTTCGGCTACAAAGGTTACTCATACGTCAATTGGAATCGCCGTGTTATAGGGGGGCCATGGAGGATCGAAGAAGGATCTTCGAGGCGACGCGAAGGCTGGCCGGATTCGTTCATGATTTACGAATCGGCGATGTCGGCCAGCACGTTGTTGAGCAGACCATTCGTGTGATTCGGGATACCCTTGGGGTCATGCTTGCCGGTGCCACGTTGCCCGAGGTTAGAGGGCTGGCAGAAAAGGCAAGTATTCTTGGTGGGCCGGGTCGATCGACCATCATGGGCAAAAGGGAGGGGACTTCGGCGCATTTTGCTGCCCTGGTGAATGGCACGGGCGCGGTTTCCCTCGAACTGGATGAAGGAAATCAGTACGCGATTAATCATCCCGGGGTGCATCTCTTCCCGGCTGCTTTGGCTCTGGCAGAGGACCGGAGAACTTCAGGATCAGAGCTGCTTGCAGCGTTCCTCGCTGGATATGAGGTTGCCGTTCGTGTTGGACGAGCCACCCATCTGCGGGAGGCGGTTCATCCCTTTGGAACCCACGCAATCATTGGCACCGCTGCAGCGGCCTCCCGGCTGCTCAGACTGAATGTGGAGGAGATCGTCCAGGCCCTGAACCTGGCGGGGGGGATTTGTATTGCTTCATCCCAAACGGCTGCCAATGCAGGGGCATCGGTCCGGAATCTTGTCACGGGTCTGACGAACCATCATGGTCTCCTTGCGCCCATTCTTGTTCGATCCGGCTTCACAGGCGAGCCGGGGTCGTTCAATATGGTTTTTGGTAAGATCCTGGGCGATTCCTTTAACGATGAAGGACTGGGAGATGACCTGGGCCAGGAGTTCTATATCACTCGGAATTATTTCAAGCTCCGCGCCTGCAGTCGCTGGAACCATGCACCGATTGAAGCCATGGCACGGCTGCTTTCGCGAGAATTCTTTAAACCGGAAGACGTACAGGAAATTACCGTCTGGACTTATGACCCGGCTACCCGCCTTAGCTGGAGCAATCCGGCAAACGGCTACGCCGGAAAACATTCGATCCCTTACAATGTGGCCGTAAGGCTTGTGCTCGGCCACAACGATCTGGAAGCCTATTCGGAAGCCGCCGTTTCGAATCCGGAGGTTCAGGAGATATCGAGACGGGTGACCGTCCGGGAAGATCCGAAACTGACGGCCATGCTGCCCGATGTCCGTCCTGCCCGGGTGGAAGTGAAGCTGAAAGACGGACGGAAACTCACAGAAACCGTCGAACGGCCTCCTGGCGGGTTCGATAATCCTTACACTGAGGAAGAGCTTGTGAAGAAGTTCCGGCATCTCGCAGGCATGACGCTTCCGGAGCAGTCGCTGGACGCTCTGGAGAAGATGTTATTGAACCTGCCGGATCTGGAAGATGTGGCCGAGCTCAGTCCACTCTTGCGGGGGTAAAGGCGCCGATTCAACAGAAATCGTAGGGCACGGCTCTATCCGTGCGAACTCTCAGTGGGTTCAAGTTTGTAACTTGAACCCAGTAGTTCGGAATTTCTATCGTTATGTAGCAACTCACGGGTAAGGGTTAGGGTAAGGATGCCAGTTTGGTCAATGGGTTAAGTTGCTGGTCCTCAGGAAGTTAGCCCTTACCCCAAGACCTAACCTAAACCGGCTTCCTAACCCTAACCGTAACCTGCAATGATTTTCATCGTTCGTGGGTGCCCACCGGGCATGGGGCATTACGTAGCAACTCACGGGTTCAATTCAGAGAATTGAACCCGCATGAGAAGTCATAACCCTACTGAGACATGAAAAAGTACGATCTGGTCATTCGAGGCGGGAGTGTCGTCTTTCCCTTCGAAGGTGTAAAACGAGCAGATATTGGTATCATTGGTGAGAAGATCGCCGCAATTGCTGAAAACCTTCCTACAGCGAGTGCAGAAGCGGTCATCGGGGCAAAGGGGAAATTTATTTTTCCCGGTGCCATCGATAGCCATTTCCACGTTGGAATTTACAGGCCCTTCCAGGATGATGCCGTGAGCGAGTCCACCTCAGCGATTTCAGGAGGTGTGACGACGACGCTCGCCTATTTTCGTACGGGCACCCACTACCTGAACAAGACAGGTTCTTATCGAGAGATCTTCCCGGAGGTTCTGGAGCTTTCGAAAAATTCGTTTCTTACGGACTATGGATTCAGTCTCGCTCTGCTCACGAAAGAGCATCTCCGCGAGATCGAATGGCTCGTTACCAATGCCGGAGTATCTACCTTCAAATACTACACGATCTTTAAGTCTTTGAACCTGGCCGGGGATTCTTCAGATGCTTCAAATTACCTCATGACGAAGGATCCTGTTGATCTTGGGTTCCTCTACACGTATATGAAGGAAATTCACCGGGTCGGTGACCTCTTTAAAGGCTACGGGAAGATACGCCTGAGCATCCACTGTGAAGATCCGGAGATCATAAGGGTCTCAACAGAAGAAGTAAAGAAGAGGGGAAGCCGAAACCTGCTCCAAGACTACAGTGATGCGAGACCGGGGTGGTCCGAGGCAATGGCGATCAGGGAGGTAGGTGCTGTCGCGCACCGCACCGGGTGTCCGGTGAATCTTGTCCATCTCAGCAGCACAGATGCAATCGATGCAGTCAAAGATATCCTTTACAGTCACCCGGGTCTTGACATCGTGAAGGAGGTGACGTTGCATCATCTGGGATTGTCTCATCAGAGGGACTACGGACTCCTGGGAAAGATTAATCCTCCCATCAGGAGCCAGAAAGACGTTGAATCCCTTTGGAAGTGGGTTCTCGAAGGAACGGTCGATACGGTGGTAAGCGATACATCGTCAATTACAAAAGCCCTGAAACAGGGCGACCTGTGGACCTGCCAGCCTGGCTTCAGCAGTGTTGCTTTGATGTTTCCGGTTCTCATCACCGAAGGATATCACAAAAGAGGCCTCGGCCTCGAGAGAATAGCGGAACTCACCTCCTTCAATCCCGCCATGCATTACAATCTATTTCCGAAGAAGGGGACCCTCGCGGTCGGAAGTGATGCCGATCTGGTGGTCATCGATATCGATGAAGAGAGGGAAGTCAGCGCCGGGGTCCTCTATTCGGCCCAGGATTTTACGCCTTATGAAGGTCTCCGACTTAGAGGATGGCCGCAAACCACAATTTTGAGGGGGAAGGTCGTCTTTGAAAAGGGCAAGATTCTCGGAAGGCCTGGATATGGCCGATATCTCCAACGGCCGGTGCGGCTTCATTGCCAAGAGAATGGCATAGCGCATAGAGCATAGAGCATACCGTCACGACAGAAACTAAGAGATGTAATCCAAAGAGAGGAGTGGACCTTGATCAGACCATCATCCTTTGATTTGACAGGGCGGCTGGCGATCGTGACCGGAGGTGGAACAGGTATTGGCAAGGCCATTGCTCACGGCCTTGCAGAGGCCGGTGCAAATCTTGTGATTTGCGGCAGGCGGCTGGAGAAGTGTGAAGAGGCCTGTGGAGAGATCGGAGGAAAAACGAAGGTCAAGACTTTTCCTTACCGATGTGATACCACCAGCAAGAATGAAGTGGAGGCTCTGGTGAAGGCGGTCCTCAGTCAATTCGGTCATATTGATATTCTTGTCAACAATGCTGGCGTAACGAGCACCTATCACGTTCTGGACCTTCCGGAAGCGGAGTGGGATAAGGTGATCAATACCAATCTCAAAGGGTACTTTCTCTGCAGCCAGGCCGTTGGCAAGTCGATGGTGGAGAGACGCAAAGGCGTGATGATCAATATTGGTTCACAACTTGGGGATGTCGCCCGGCCGAACAAAGCACATTATCTCAGTTCCAAAGGCGGCGTGAAGATGTTGATCAAAGCATTGGCCGTTGATCTGGCACCCTACGGGATTCGTGTCAATTGTGTGGCACCCGGCCCCGTTGAAACCGAAATGGCAGCCCCCGTCCTGTCTGATCCGGCCCTGCGAAGTGAATTTCTTGCTCACCTGCCTTTGGGTCGACTCGGAGAGCCGAAAGATGTGGCAGGAGCAGCCGTTTTTCTGGCCAGCGACGCCGCCTCCTGGATCACGGGAACAACCCTCTACGTGGACGGCGGATACCTGGCAATATGATATTTCCGAAATCTTTTTCGTCTTGACAATAGGAGAGGTTCGTTCCATCATAAGCGTTATATTCGTTAAAGGTATTTAGAAATCCATTCATGTCAAATCATCAAAGGAGGGAGATTATGAGCATTTATCGATGTCTGAAGCAGCTTACGATCCTCATGGCCTTTTTTATACCTGTAGTGGTGCTTTCACTTACGACTTCAAGCGCATTCTCTGCAGAGAAAGAGGTGAAGATCGGAGCCCTCCATCCACTCACAGGGTTTCTTGCTCATGGGGGTAACCAGTTGAAGGAAGGACACGACATCGCCGTCGAGGAGATCAACGCTGCTGGAGGGATCAAATCCCTGGGCGGAGCAAAGCTGGTCGTACTTCATGCCGACAGCCAGGGGAAAGCTGAGGTCGGGCAGGCGGAAGCCGAACGACTCGTCCAAGGAGGCGTCGTGGCCTTGATGGGTTGCTTTCAGAGCAATGTGACCTTTAACGCCACCCAGATTGCCGAGCGTGCGAAAATTCCTTTTCTTGTTACGGTCGCGGTGGCGGATGATATTACTGCCCGCGGCTTTAAGTATACCTTCCGCCTTCAGCCTGCTCAGACTGCAACTGTCAAAACCAGTCTTGAGGGCTTAAAGGCCCTCCGTGAAATGACCGGACAGTCTTTGAAGACGGCGGTCTATATGCACGAGGATTCCATCTTCGGTACGGGTCTCGCTGAATTAACCAAGAAGAATGCATCCGGCTACGGGATTCAAATACTCGATACGATAGGGTATTCAACAAGGGGGCTCACCGATCTCACGACGGAAGTCGCCCGCGTGAAAGCTCACAGACCGGATGTCCTTTTTGCCAGTGGTTACATGGATGACGGGATCTTGATGATCCGGACAGCAAGGGAACTCGCTCTCGACATCAAGTGCATCTATGGAATCATGCATGGCGCCCTTGGAGAACCTGAGTTTGCTCAGAAGGTGGGCGAACTCAGTGAAGGTATTTTCAGCGCCGGATTGCACTGGAATCCCGTTATGCCCGAGGTCCAGAAACTGATCAGCAAATACCAATCCAAATATAACAAACCTTTTAACTACCTCACGGCTCACAGCTATCAGGCAACCTATGTACTGGCTGACGCCCTTGAGCGGGCAAAGTCGACCGACCCTAAAGCGGTTCGGGATGCCATTGCAAAGACAAACCTCAAAGACCACATCATGCCTTTTTTGGGTCCGATTTCCTTCGACGAAAGGGGCGAGTGCCCCACGGCTCAAATCCTGTTGATGCAGATCCAGAAAGGAAAAGAGACTCCGGTTTGGCCCCAGAAGTTCTCGACAGGCAAGCCCATCTTACCGATGCCTGGTTGGACGAAGAAATAGACCATAAGGGGAGGAATCGCATGGACAAGAAAAATGAGGGATGGATTTTCCCATTTGGCGCTCCGTCTGTTCCGCCACCGCCCTACCATATGACTCCGGAGACGGAGTACATTATGGTCTTCTATGAAGCGGATGAGGAAGCATTGCAATACGAAATTCCTGATCCTCTCGAACTGGCTCCTGATCCGGTCTGTATGGCCTGGATCGGAGAAGCCCACCAGCCTCCCCATACCCATGGCCGTTATCACGAGGGGGTGATTGGAATAAAGGTAAAATATCGGGATGTCGTTGGCTGGTATTCTCCCTATATGTGGGTGCACACGGATGAAGCGCTTATCTCCGGCCACCTTTACGGATTTCCAAAACAGATTTGCGACGACACCCCGATCGAGAAGCTCGGGAACCAAGTCAATGCGGCGATTCGACGGCGTGGACAGCCCATTTATAACATGGTTTTCGTTTTCACCAGTCCTCCAGTGAGCAAGCGCGAGGAGCCTGAAGAAGCAAAGTTGGGTAAGCTCCTTGGACCGGTCCCCTGGCTCCAGATCAAAAAAGTTCCGAGCCCTGAAAAAGGAGGAAAGGTGCTCAAGCAACTTGTGAGAATTGATATGGAACGGCAGCCACCTGCAGAGATCTGGGGAGGAAACGCTTCTCTTGTATTCACTCCCAATGGCTACTATCCTCACCTGGATAAGTTACAGCCTAAGAAGTGTCTCTACGCGTGCTATATTCGGCCCAATACCATCCTTCCTTATGGCAAGGTGATTTGGGAAGAGTTCAAGTGAGTTGCACCATGCAGGACGGGTCGGATTCAGATGCTCCTTGCCGGGACCTCGCGGCACCAGGATTTCACGCCCCATGTGGCAAGCGGCAACTACCCTTCGCGATAGGAAAACGTAATCTTGTCCTACTCGTCTGAGTCCAGGGGAGTACCATTTTGACTACTGAAAAACGGCTCGGTCTATTCATTGCCATTCTTGCGGTCGGCTTTTTCACATACCTTCTGGTTTTCCACTCCCAGTCTCTTGCCGCCTGGTGGCGAATCAAAAGGCTCGTTGTGGTTCAGTCCATGGTGAGCGGGCTCCTTATCGGGGGAGTTTACGCGCTGATTGCAATCGGTCTGACCATGATTTTTGGGGTGTTGAATATCATCAACTTTGCCCATGGCACCCTGATGACCGTGGGGATGTATACCACCCTCTGTACCTACAACTTCTACGGAATCGACCCTTACTTGTCTTTGCTGATCACCATACCATTGCTGTTCCTTCTCGGAATGTTCATCCAAAGAGTCATCATCCGACCTGTCATGGGGTCTCCCATGCATAACCAACTCTTGCTAACCATGGGACTCTCCCTCTTTATCATGAACCTATTCCTGGTGATCTTCAGGGCCGAACCCATGACCCTCCGAACCAGCTACAGTGGGTCCCGCATTTTTATCGGGACCATCATGATCAGCTTCCCCCGGTTAGCAGCCTTCGGAGCAGCCTTGGGCATTGTCGTCCTTCTTTTTCTCATCATGCACCACACCGATTTGGGAAAAGCCATTCGAGCCGCCGCAGATGATAGCGATGGAGCGGCTCTCTCTGGGATCAACGTAAAGCGGATGTACCTCGTCACGTTTGGATTCGGCACGGCTTTGGTTGGCGCCGCCGGCTCGATGGTCATGCCTTTCTTTACTGTGACCCCTCATGCCGGGGAGACCTTCAACATCTTGTCTTATGTCATCGTTGTCCTCGGCGGGATGGGTAGCATCTCGGGCGCTTTGATCGGCGGTCTTATCGTCGGATTGACCGAATCCTTAGGAGCTGTTTTCCTCCCGGGTTCCTCGAAGCTTGTTGGGGTTTTTTTTCTTTTTATCCTGATCTTGCTGTTTAAGCCGGAAGGGCTCATGGCTCGGCGGACCGGCAGGTGATCTATCCGCAAGGATGCAGGAGGGAAAGGGTTGAGAGTCTCTATATGGCATGGTTTTATTCTCTTTTTCCTTCTCGCTGCAGCAATCCTCCCCCACGTGCTAAGCCCTTTCCTTCTCCGACTGGCCATTCTCATTCTCTTTTGGGCCTATTTGGGACAGTGCTGGAATATCCTGAGCGGCTATGCCGGCCAGTTCTCCTTTGGACACGCCGCCTATTTCGGCCTCGGCGCGTATACCTCTACTCTGCTTCTCGTCAATCATGGTCTAACCCCCTGGGTGGGAATGCTCGCAGGGGGTTTGGTTGCCATGTCGGGCGGCCTGTTCATTGGTTTTCTCTGTTTTCGCTATAAGGTGCGCGGGGTCTACTTTGCCCTGGCCACACTCGCCTTCGCCGAGATACTGCGCTTGATTGCGATCAATGCAGCCTTTGTTCGCAAGTCCATGGGGATTCAGATCCCCCTCCGGGGTGGCAATTCGTGGCTTCGATTTCAGTTTGAGACGACGAATATTCCCTACTACTACATCATCCTGGCGATGGTCATCGGTTCCATCATCGTCGTCCATGTTATCCAGCGCGATAAGCTTGGGTACTATTTCAAGGCGATTCACCAGAATGAGGAAGCCGCCGCCGCACTCGGCGTAAACCTGCTTCGCTATAAAATGGTAGCAATGGCCATCAGTTGTTTCATGACAGGCATCGGCGGAACCTTTTATGCCCAATACTTCTTCTTTATTGACCCTGATCTGGTCTTTGGGCCTGAGGTTTCCATTGAGATGTTGCTGCGACCGATTCTGGGGGGCGTGGGAGTGGTCTGGGGTCCGTTGGTGGGCGCGTTGGTCCTTACCCCCCTTTCCGAAGTGACCCGGGGACTGATCCGAAATCCTCCTGCCTTCCTGCCTTTTCTTTTCCCCCTAAAAGGCAGGAGTGGCGTGGACATTATGCTTTACGGGATCATTGTCATTATCGTGATTATTTTCATGCAACATGGATTGGTGGGGATGATCATGGCCAAAAGGCGAAAGTGGGCAAGAGAAAGGCATGGAATGGAATGACCTTTAACTGTCTCGCTTGAGAGATAAATCATCTTTCAAGGACTGATATAGGCGTGAGCAACCGATGGTTTCATTGGAAGTCAAAAACATCACTAAGTCGTTTGGCGGGCTCCAGGCATTAAACGGGGTTGACATGGATCTGAAGAAGGGTGAAATTCTCGCCCTGATCGGCCCAAACGGCGCCGGTAAAACCACGCTCTTTAACGTTATTACAGGTTCTTTTCCCCCGACACACGGCCAGATCGTCTTCAAGGGCGATAATATTACAGGCCTTCAACCTCATGAAATCTGTATCCGGGGTATCGGTCGAACGTTCCAACTGGTTAAGCCCTTTGAGGAAATGAATGTCCTGGATAATGTGATGATTGGAAGTTTTAACCGGACTCGCAACCGAACACAGGCAGAGCAGCAGGCCGGAGAGATCCTGGAGTTCGCCGGGTTGGCCGGACGCCGCACGAAGCTCGCGAATGAACTGACGATCGCAGACCGGAAGCGCCTGGAACTGGCCCGGGCCCTTGCGACCCAACCGGAGATCCTGATGCTGGATGAGGTTATGACAGGGCTCACGCCGGCAGAGAGCGATGTCGCCCAGGAACTGGTCCGAAAGATACGAGACCACGGAATCACAGTCCTCCTCATCGAGCATGTGATGAGGGCGGTCATGAGGCTCTCGGATCGCATTGTTGTTCTTCACTATGGGAAGGTCATCGCGGAAGGCACGCCCAAGGATATTTCTCAAAACGAACGCGTGATCGAAGCTTACTTAGGGAGACAATCGTTTGCTTCGCATAAATAATATTGACGTCTATTACGGCCATATTCAAGTGATTCGTCATGTTTCCGTGGAGGTTCAAGAGGGCGAATTTGTTGCTCTCATCGGAGCCAACGGTGCCGGAAAGACGACCACCATGAAAACCGTCTCCGGTCTACTGCGCCCGCTTCGTGGTTCCATCGAATTCGCAGGCCAATCCGTTCACCATCTGGAGCCCCATGAGATCACCTCCATGGGTCTTGTCCAGATTCCGGAGGGACGCCGGATATTCCCAACCCTCACCGTCCGGGAAAACCTGGAAATGGGCTCGTACTCAAAACGAGCGAAGAGAGAACGGACAAAGACGATGGGAGAAGTGTTCGATCTCTTTCCGGTTCTCCGCGAGCGGTGGCGACAGCTTGCCGGGACACTGAGCGGCGGGGAACAGCAGATGCTGGCTATTGGGAGAGCATTGATGACATTGCCGCGCCTTCTGATGATTGATGAGCCCTCTCTGGGGTTGTCCCCTTTGATGACGGAAAACATTTTTCGGACGATTCACCAGATCAACCAAGCGGGCACTACCATCCTTCTCGTTGAACAGAATGTCTTCGCCAGCTTGAGCATGGCCCACCGGGGATATGTGTTGGAAAATGGTGAAGTCGTTCTGCAGGGGGAATCAAGCGAACTCAAGGGGAATGAAGGTGTCCGTAAAGCCTATCTCGGTCTCGAATAGAGGCAGACTGTGAGAAGATCTCCAAAGATAGACGGTTCAGGAGCCCAACATGAATGTTGGTGACTGTATTCGCATGAATGCAAGAAATCGGCCCCACAAATTGGCCATCCGCGAAGGCGAGGTTCGCCTCACCTATCGAGATCTGAATCAGCGAGTTAACAAACTCGCGAACGGATTGTTGTCGCTCGGAATCGAGAAAGGCAGAGTGGTTGCCATTGTCCTCCCTGATTGTCACGAGCACTTGGAGGCCCTTTTTGCCTTCGCAAAGATCGGTGTCGTTTCTCTTCCGATTGACATCCGTTTGGAGATGGGTGAGTTGGAAAGGACCCTGAGGTATTTCGATGCCTCGGGAATTATCTTTTTTCAGGATAAACTGAAAACCTTTCTCGATCTGCAGGATAAACTGGATAAGCTGGAGGGACGTCTGATCTGCACCGGGGAGGAGAAGGCTCCACAGGTAATCAGCTATGAACGATTGATAGACCGGTCCTCCCCAGAGGAGCCAGAATGCATGGCGGATGAATATGATCCTCTGCTCATCGGTCTCTCCTCCGGCACTACCGGACCCCTTAAGGGAGCACTCCTCTCCCACAGGAACCTGATCTTCCGGTGGCTCGGGCAGATTGTGGAGTTTAATTTCAACTCGTCCGACGTCTTCCTCAACGTAGCTCCCATCCAGTATTCCGCGGGGCGATCGTTTGCCATGTCACACCTTTTCTTTGGAGGAACCGTCATCATCCAGGGGGGCAGGTTTGACCCTCTGGTTACTCTAAAGACCATCGAGCAAGAGAAGATCAGTACGTCCTTCATGGTGCCAACGATGTATCATCGGATCCTCCAGCTCCACGAGTTGGATCATACGGATACGACGTGCTTGAAGGTTCTCATCTCTTCCGGAGCGATGCTTCAAGCTTCTATTCTGAAGGAAGTCTTCGAACGATTCACTCCCAATCTTTACAATTATTTCGGCTCCATCGAGGGGGGAGGGGTTTCTATTTTGAAGCCTGGAGATATGCTTCGAAAGAGCGGCTCCGTAGGCCAGGGGGTGTTCAATATGGAGATTCGAATCGTCAATGAAGAGGGTCTCGAAGTTCCTTCAGGAAAAACAGGGGAAATCCTATGCCGCGGGCCTGCGATTGCCCAAGAGTATTATAAAAACCCCGAGGCAACACGGGAATATTTCCCCGACGGGTGGTGCCGGATGGGGGACATGGGCAGAGTGGATGAAGAAGGATTCCTTTACCTTGAAGGGAGGAAGAAGGACATGATCATCCGAGGCGGGGTGAATATTTATCCCGAGGAAATCGAGGAGATCCTTCAATCCCATCCTTCCATCGATGAATCGGCCGTCGTGGGCATCGCCAGCGAAGAGTATGGAGAGGAGATTGCTGCCTTCGTCGTTCTAAAACCAGGAAAGGTAGCGACCGCGGAGGAGATCATCCGGCATTGCGAAACTCATTTGGCTCCATATAAAAAACCGAAGATCGTCGAATTCCCATCTTCGTTGCCGCGGACTCCGTCCGGGAAAGTGCTCAAGGTGAAACTGAAGGAAGAGTATCAGAGACGTAAAGCCCCGCCAGGGTGAAGAACAAGGCATGAATCATTCGTACGAGCAATGTCTCGGATTGAGTAAAGAATGGGGGAGAGAGAATCCTGATGAAGAAAAGAACTGTATTTTCCCAACCGAATTTTTCTTTGAATCCCGCCAAGACCGCCTTGATTATAGTGGATATGCAAAACGAGTTTCTCAGAAAGGGTGGAGCTCTGTATGTCCCGGATGCATGGAAGACGATCAAAAATCACCAAAAGCTGATTCAGGCCTGCCGGGAAAGAAAAGTTCCAATTTTCTACATGAAGTATATTTCTCCGCCTGCTCCTACAATCTGGAGAAGATATGCCTCAACGTTCACTGACCCTCCGGTAAAAGGCTGTTCGAAGGGATTCATGAGGTATTTTCCGGAGGTCGAGAAGAAATTAGATGCCACCGATATCGTCGACGAAATCTATCCCGAACCCGGAGACTACGTGGTTGAAAAGAACTGGTTCGATTCCTTCTGGGCCTCGCCCCTGGAATCGTACCTTCGAGCCCACGGTACGGAATATGTCATTATCACAGGCACGGTAACAGAAGTCTGCGTTGAAGCGACCGCCAAGGGCGCCTATTTCAGGAATTTTCACACCGTGGTGGTATCGGACGCTGTCTCTTCAGCGACAGCCAAGTATCACCGCCTTGTCTTAGAGCTTCTGGCAAAGCGATGGGCAAGGGTGATCAAGACATCCGATGTCATCCGTGAACTCCAGAAAAAATAGCATACCCCTTCGGGGGGAGGAAAGGAGGAAATTCCTATGGCAAAGATCATTGATGTTTCCGTTAATTTCCGGCCTCATACCGAGGTCAAATTCTATGACTATATGGGTATCCGTAGGGACGCTGCCCACCCCCTTGACCCGAAGGCCTACATTTCTGAGATGGACCGACTCGGTGTCGCCAAAGCGGGCTTGGTCGCCAATGTTTCAGCCAACGGAATCGGTGGTGAAGTCCTGATGACCCACGTAGACGAGGTAGCTCCTGTTGTCAAGGCCCACCCGGACCGGTTCTTTGGCTGGGTAGGGATCAATCCGCTCAAGGGTATGGAAACCCTCCGCTATATCGATTATGGAATAAAGACCCTCGGGTTCAAAGGAGTTCACGTCTATCCGCACTGGTTTGGGGTTCCCGTCGACGACCGCATCTATTATCCGATCTATGCAAAGTGTTGCGAACTGGGAGTTCCGATTGCGCTTCAGGTCGGCACCAACACACCGCGGTCAGGGGCAAAATGTGTAGCCCGTCCCATTTTACTTGACGATGTCGCCTTTCATTTTCCGGAGCTGAAGCTCGTGGGTCTCCATATCGGATGGCCATGGACCCATGAGATGACCATGCTGGCTCGCAATTACGAAAACGTCTATATCATTGCTGACGCCCACCCGCCCCGGGAGTGGGAAAAGCCGCTGCTCGATTACATCACCCAGAAGGAATGGATCAACAAGGACGGCTCGTACAAGGTGATGTGGGGAACGGATTGGCCGGTCCAGATGTTGGAGCCATCGCTAAAAGAAGTTGACGAGTTGAATTTTCCACCGGAGATCAAGGATCGGCTTCTGGGGGAGAACGCCATCCGGATCATGGGACTGGATCGCTGAATTCACATGGATCTTCACGAGGAGGGAATAACGATGGGCGAATCGAGCTATGACGTTAAGGCGATTGATTATGGAGCGAATTTATTTACAGCGGAAGCAAACCGGATTCGGCCTAAAGAACAACTAAGACAATTCTACACACAAAAGATAGGGATCGAGTCTCGTATGATGGAAGGGGTCTCCATAGAGGAGATGATTGAAAGGATGGATCGCGGCGGCTTTGAAATCTCTCTATTGATCTCGACCAAGGCGGGACCTTCGGGCACCCCCTATACTTATCATATGCCTTACCAGATGGTGGCGGATGTGGTCAATAAATATCCTCATCGCTTCCGGGGATTGGCAGGCATCGATCCTACGATGGGGATGAAAGGGGTTCGGGAACTGGAATATGGAGTCAAGAATCTGGGGTTTGTGGGAGCCCATCTTTATCCTCACTGGTTTGGACTCGCCCCTGACCATGCAAAATATTATCCGTTCTATGCGAAGTGTATCGAATTGGATGTCCCTATTGAGATGCAGATTGGGCACTGTTTGCTGTACACCCCCGACTATCCTCTCCGCAGCGTGGGGCGACCCATCACCCTGGATACGGTTGCATGTGATTTTCCGGAGCTGAAACTGATCGGCATTCACATGGGCTATCCCTGGACCGAGGAGATGATTTCCGTCTCCTACAAGCATCCCAACGTCTACATTGGGGCAGACGCTTACGCCCCAAGACACTGGCAGGAATCTTTCGTGAACTACGTTAATACATGGGGACAGGATAAAGTCCTATTCGGATCGGATTTCCCATTGCTCGATTTCGAACGGATTCGCCGTGAAGTGGAGGAACTCGGCCTTCGGCCTGATGCAAAGAGAAAATTCCTTCGGGACAATGCGAAAAAGGTTTTTAAACTATAGCGACAAAGCAACCGGAGAACGAGCTCCATAGGATCGGATAGGATAAACACCATGGATTGGAAAGTGACCCATGTAGGCGTGGTTGTCAAGGATATGGACAAGGCCGTCGAATACTACCGCTCCGTCTTTGGAATTGGTCCGTTTCGAAAAATGGAAATTCCGGTGACCGAGGGAGAGGTCCGGGGAGCCCCCTGCCAATCTACCTTAAAACTCGCCTTCGCTCGACTGGGAGAGGTTCAACTTGAACTCATGCAGGCAGAACCAGGCGAAAATATCTATTGGGAGTTTTTCCAAAGACATGGAGAAGGATTGCACCATCTCGGGTTCGACATGAAAGAGGAGGATTCAGAAGCGGAGCTGACTCGCCTGAAGAGCATGGGGATTGGAGTTCTTCAGAAAGGAAGGACGGATGGGATCAGCTTTGTCTACCTTGATTCGGCTCATATAGGGGGAACCATACTGGAGTTGATTCTGCGACGTCAACCCCAGGTTTAGGGATTCAGTGCGGTGTCGTTCACGGAAAGGGAAAAGCTTTTCCTGCGTTAAAGGATCCCCCTACATGATTTCCAAGTTTCCCTTGACAGGTCAAGGGGACTAATGTATTAATAACATACCTTTATGACTTTAGGAGCCATTTCATGAGTCTTCCGGGTCTTTCGCTTCTCCTTCAGTCGATCGTCAGCGGGATTCTGATGGGAGGAGTGTACAGTCTGACCGCCATCGGTCTGACCCTGATCTTCGGGGTGATGAGGATCATCAATTTCGCCCACGGTTCTTTCATGATGCTCGGCATGTTTACGACCTACTGGCTGTTCATCCTTCTCGGATTCGATCCTTACCTCTCCCTTCTCATTTCCATCCCGGTCCTCTTTGTTCTCGGACTTCTCGTTGAACGGTTTCTGATTGCCCAGGTCCTGAATGCTCCCGAACACAACCAGCTTCTTCTGACCCTCGGCATCTCTCTGTTCATCGAAAATCTGGCCCTCTTTCTATGGAGTCCGAACTTCAGAACCCTGGACGTCAGCTACCTGAAGAAAGCGACGATGGTGGGTACGGTCATGATCAGTTTTCCCAAGGTCATCGCTTTTCTGTTTGCGATCCTCCTTACGGGTGCCCTCTCCTATTTCCTCAAGTACACGGACCTGGGAAAGGCGATCCGGGCATCCTCCGAAGAGAAAGAAGGGGCTTTGACGGTAGGGATCAATTTGAAAAGGATTTACTACGTGGCTTTCGGGATCGGCACGGCCTGTGTGGGAGCAGCCGGTACCCTGACCGCCACGTTCTTCTATGTGAATCCCCACGTAGGAGGAATTTTTGTCATTACGGCGTTTGTCGTTGTGGTTCTGGGTGGAATGGGGAACATCATTGGAGCTCTGGTGGGAGGTATCATCATCGGCCTGGCTGAGTCGGTGGCTGCTGCCTTTATGCCCGGGCAGTTGAAGCAATTCGTGATCTACTTCATCTTCATTCTTGTCCTGCTCTTCAAACCGGAGGGGCTTTTCGGGAGGTCCCGTGAAGAATAGCGCAGAGAGAATGACCAAGATCATCGTGACCATCGCGGTGGGAGTTTTCCTCCTCATCCTCCCTCGATTCATGGGGGGCTATTTTCTCCATCTGATCACCATGATCTTTTTTTTCACGTACCTTGGAACGGCGTGGAATATTCTGGGGGGATATGCGGGCCAATTCTCCTTCGGCCATGCGGCCTTTTTCGGTGTGGGGGCTTTTACGTCCACCCTTCTTCAGATCCACCTGGGGGTCAATCCCTGGATCGGGATGTTTCTGGGGGGGATCGTCGGTCTTCTCCTTGGGTTGTTCATCGGGTCCCTGACCTTCCGGTATGGCTTGCGAGGGCCCTATTTCGCGTTGGCCATGTTGGCTGTGGCAGAGATGCTTCGGCTCCTTGCAGTCGAATGGATGGCGGTTAAATATCCGTTGGGCATCACGATTCCTCTCAAAGGAGACTCTCTCCTTGCGTTCCAATTTACGACGAAAATGCCATATTATTATATCACCTTCGCCATGATGGTCATTTCCCTCTACATTACACGGACCATTGAAAGCAGGAGGATGGGCTCCTACTTCAAGGCGATTCGGGAGAACGAGAACGCGGCGGATGCCCTCGGTGTAAACGTCTTCAAGTATAAACTGATTGCCATGGCCATCAGCGCCTTCCTGACGGCTACCGGGGGGACTTTCTATGCTCAATATTATCTGACGATTGAAGAGGAATCCTCGTTCGGAACCAGTGTGTCGATTGAGGTGCTCTTGGGTCCTATTATTGGCGGTGCGGGGACGGTCTTCGGACCCATGGTTGGAGCGGCTATTCTGGAATTTCTCTCGGAGGGGACACGAAACTTCCTCGGGGGTTACAGCGGTGTCCATCTGATGGTCTACGGTGCCATTCTCGTCGTTGTCATCATCTTCCTTCCCAATGGAATCCTGGGAGGGCTGCAGGCAGCATTTCGGAAACTTTCGAAGGTGTGGTAGAGGAAGGGGCTTATGGTGCTTTTGGAGGTTAGAGGTCTGACAAAAACGTTCGGCGGCCTCACGGCGGTCAATGATCTTTCCTTTGAATTGAAGAAAGGGGAGATCATGGGCATCATCGGTCCCAATGGCGCGGGAAAGACCACGCTGTTTAACCTGATCACAGGGTTCTATCATCCGGCTGCAGGATCGGTCTTCTTCAAAGGGGAAAGTATCACAGGCCTTCACCCCCATCAAATCTGCAAGCGGGGACTCGCCCGGACCTTTCAAATCACCCAGCCTTTTGCGAACCTGACCGTTCTCGAGAACGTGAAGATCGGTGCCTACAGCCGTATTCCGTCGAGCAAGGAGGCGACCCAGGAGGCCCTTCGAATCCTGGAGGCCGTGGGACTGCAGGAGAAGCGAAACGACCTCGCTTCCGCTCTGCCCATCGGACATCGCAAAAGTCTCGAGTTGGCCAAGGCCCTGGCGACCGGGCCTGAGGCGATTCTGCTCGATGAGGTGGTTGCCGGTTTAAACTCGAAGGAAGCCAATGGGATGATCGACCACATCAACCGGATCCAGAAACAGGGGATCACCATCCTTTTGATTGAGCATGTGATGAAGGCGATCATGGCCCTTTCAGACCGGATCGTCGTGATTCATTATGGCAGAAAGATTGCGGAAGGGGTTCCGGAGGAGGTCTCGAAGGATACGAAGGTGATCGAGGCCTATCTCGGAGAGGAATATATCCTTGCTAAGAATCGAAGAGCTTAACGTCCGCTATGGTGATATCCAGGTCCTTCATTCGGTGGCCCTGGAGGCCCACGAGAGGGAGATCGTTACCATTGTGGGAGGGAATGGGGCGGGTAAGAGCACGCTCCTCAAGGCCATCGCAGGGATCCTTCGACCCAGTGCCGGGGCGATCTGGTTCGATGAAGAACGAATCGATCATCTCCCTTCCCACCATATCGTAGACCGAGGTCTGGTGCGCATTCCGGAAGGGAGAAAGGTCTTTCCTAGCATGTCCGTTCTGGAGAATCTGGAGCTGGGCTCCTATCTCCAGAAAGCGAAGGCGAGGCGGGCGGAAAGCCTCGCGAAAGTCTTTTCTCTCTTTCCGGTTTTAAAGGAACGTTCCCGGCAGACAGGGGGTACGCTCTCCGGAGGTGAGCAGCAGATGCTGGCGATCGGGCGGGGCCTGATGTCGCTTCCCCGTCTGCTGATGCTCGACGAGCCTTCTCTGGGACTCGCCCCCCTGCTCGTTCGGGAAATCTTTCGTACGGTCCGGGAGATCAATCAACAGGGAACGGCTGTTCTCCTGGTGGAACAGAATGTCTTCAACGCACTGGATATGGCGAGCAGGGGGTATGTTCTTGAGAATGGGAGGATCGTACTTCAGGGAGAGTCGAAGGTTCTCCTGGGCGATGAGTATATAAAGGAAGCGTATTTGGGCGTCTGAATCTTTTCTGTGACGAGAGGCTGGGAAGGGCGAAACAGGACTTAAGCTCGCAGATTCGATCGGTGTTTATCGAAAAGGAGGGACCATGAGCGGCGAGACAAAGGGAAATCGGAGAGAGGGAGTCAGTAGAAGAGCATTCTTGAAGATGGCAGGCATGACCGGGCTGGCAGCCAATATCGGTTTTCCGGCGGTGCTCCGGGCTGCACAACCCAAGGAGATTCTTGTTGGATCCATTCATTCTCTGACCGGCATCACGGCGGAGGCAGGAATCACTCTTGCCCAGGCGGTTCAACTGGCGATTGACCAGAAGAACGCTTCGGGCGGGATCAAATCGATGGGAAGTGCGAAAATAAAGGTCATCCAGATGGATTCGGAGGGGAAGCCCAAGGTCGGAGAAGCAGCGACTGAAAAACTGATTCGCGATGGATGCGTCGCCCTTCTGGGCGCCTACAACAGTCCTGTCACCATGGTGACCACCCAGGTGGCCGAGCGACACGGGATTCCCCATATCATCACGGTGGCAGTCGCCGAAGAGATACTGCAGCGAGGCTTCAAATTTGTCTTTCGTGTCCAGCCCGATACGGACAACATGGCCAAGTATTCCTGCCAGTTTATTCGTCTTCTGGCGGAGAAGGCGAACATGGATCTGAAATCGATGGTCCATATTCATGTGGACGGGTTTGGAACCGCCATCGCCAACAAGGTCACCCTCTATGCCCCGCAGTTCGGATTTGAGAAGATTGCTGACATCACCTACGCTGCCAATGTCTCCGACCTGACTACAGAGATCTCGAAAGTTAAATCGTTAAATTCGGATGTCGTTTTCGATACCGGCTACTTATCCGACGGTATCCTGAAGCTCCGGACCTACAATGACCTCAAAGTGGAGCCGAAGGGAGGAATCATCGGGGTCTGCAACGCTGCCTACAGCAATCCCCTTTTGATCAAAGAGATCGGGAAAATGTCGGAATTCATGATGGATGGAAACTATTGGCACAACCCCCGTAGCGTCCTGGCTCAAGCCACCATTAAGGAATATAACAATAAGTTCGACAAGGTGAAATTTAACTCTCAGGCAATCCATGGATACAATGCCGCCCTTGTCCTGATGGATGCCCTGGAAAGGGCCGGGACCGTGGATGCGGGGAAGCTTCGCGATGCGATTGCAGCCACCTCTTTGAAATCACATATTTCGCCAGGAGGAGCCATCGAATTCGATGCCACGGGCCAGAACAAGAATGCCCTGACGACGCTCCAGCAGATTCAGAAGCGGGATATCAAGCTGGTCATGCCCGAGGAGTACTCAGATGCCAAGCCTGTATTTCCTGTGCCCAAATGGAGCGAAAAGGGATAGGCAATTTTAGAAAAATCTGGTAAAATGATTGCCGAAGTCTCCTCATCGATATAAGCTCTGGAAGTAAGTGGCATCTGCGGAATTTTAACCTTTCACTTATAAAAGGAGGCGTGCTATGGAAGGAAAAAGAAAAAAAGATGGTCTCAGTCGAAGAACGTTCCTGAAGGCGGCAGGGGTCACTGGCCTGGCGACGACAATCGGATTTCCTGCGGTGATCGGGAGAGCGCAGCCGAAAGAGATTCTCATTGGATCCGTCCATCCGATCACCGGGCCCACAGCCTATGACGGCCTGTCGATCGCCGATGGTTTTCTCCTGGCCATCGAGCACAAGAATGACGCAGGCGGCATCAAGTCTCTGGGCGGGGCGAAGTTGAAGGTTGTCCTTCTGGATACCGAATCGAAGCCTAAGGTAGGGGAGTCGGCGACTGAAAAACTGATCCGCGACGGGTGCATTGCGATTGCCGGCGCTTACAACAGCCCCGTGACCATGGTGACCACGCAGGTGGCAGAGAGAAACGGGATTCCCCAGCTCGTCACGATCTCCGTGGCGGATGAGATCCTGGAGCGGGGCTTCAAATACACCTTCCGGGTGCAACCGGATTCCTCGAACATGGCGGAGTTGACCTGCAAATATGCCCGTCAGTTGGCGGATCAATTCAAAGTTCCCCTCAAAACCCTGGCCAGCTTATACATCAGCGGATTCGGGACTTCTATCTTCAACAAGGTGCAGAAGTATGCCTCGAAGTATGGATTTGAGGTGATCGGTGGTGTATCCTATGGTTTTGGAGTCTCGGATTTTACGACGGAGATCTCAAAAGTCAAGGGCATGAATGCCGACGTGATTTTCGATACAGGCTACCTGGCCGACGGGATCCTGAAATTGAAAACCTATGCGGATTTGAAAGTGGAACCCAAAGGGGGAATCTTCGGTTGTTCGAATGGCTCCTATAGCAATCCGACCACCGTGAAAGAGTTGGGAAAGCTGACGGAGTTCCTCATGGATGGGAACTACTATTACAACCCGAGAAGTTCCCTCACCAAACGGGTCATTGAAGACTTTGGAAAAAGATTTAAGGATGTTGCTTTCCAATCCCACTCGGTCCATGCCTACGATGCGGGCCTGGTCCTCGTAGATGCCCTGGAAAGAGCCGCCTCGACGGACCCGAAGAAACTCCGCGATGCGATCGCCGCTACCTCGTTGAAGGAGCACGTTGCGCCGGGTGGACCGATTGAGTTTGATGCGACAGGCCAGAACAAGAGTGCCATGATTACGCTCCAGCAGATCCAGAAGAGAGAGATCAAACTCGTTCTGCCGGAAGAGTACTCCAATGCAAAGCCAATTTACCCCATTCCGCCGTGGAGTGCCAGGACATAAGGATGGATGACCCGGAGGGAAGCCAGGAGCCTTCCCTCCCGGTTTTAGGAGAGTCCCTTCGCTCCATCGTGTGAAGACGATTCGAGAGGAAGAAACGTCTTCAGTCTTGGCTTCAGCCAGATGATCATGAAAGGAGAAAAAGGAATGGCGAAAAGAACAACGATACTCATTTCGATCATGAGCTTGGTTTTGATTCTGAGCGGCGTCTTATGGAGCGCTGAAATGAAAGGCCCCATTAAGATTGGTGTTATCTATTCGAAAACGGGAATCCTTGCGGAACATGGCAGGCATGCAGATATGGGAATCGGGATGGCGTTAGAGGAATTGAATGCCAAAGGGGGCCTCTTAGGTCGAAAGGTGGAGACGATCTGGAGAGATGACCAGTCCAAGGCAGAGGTGGCAACGCGGGAAGCCAACGCCCTTCTATTTGATGAGAAAGTGGATGTTCTGTTGGGCACCCTGTTGGGAAACACCGGTAATGCGGTATCCGTTGTTTCCAAAGAACAGAAAGTACCTTTTATTGTTCTGACTCAAATCGGTAACCTCACGATGGAAGATGGGCACCGCTATATCTTTCGGGGGGTATCGAGCTCTATCATGAATAGCCGGGCCCAGGTTCTTAATCTTCAGGGCAAAAAATTCCGTACCGCGTGGACCATCACGTTTGATTACTCTTTCGGCCACCAGGTCATCACATCGACCAAGGAATACATGGCTCAGAAGGTGCCTGAGATTAAGATCCTCGGGGAGAGTTGGCCTCCATTGAGTGAGACGGATTTCACCAGCTACATTTCCCAGATCATGAGGGCCAAGCCCGACGTGGTGATTGCCTACATCTTCGGATCGGGCTTGGCAGCTTTTCTGAGGCAGGCGAGGCCTCAGGGTCTCTTTGAGAAGATCAATATTGCCTTGGACTGCAATCCTGACAATATCCGACCTCTCGGGATGGATTTCGGAAAGGGCATTTTGGGCTGGGCATTTTACGATATCACCCTCGATACCCCGAACAACAAGACGTTTGTCAAGAATTTTGTTGACAGATACAAGGAGTACCCCGCTTTTACCGCAGCCGTTTTCTACACCGGGATTTACTCCATCGCCAATGCGATTGAGAAAGCAGGAACCACTGACAAGGAAGCGATCGTGGATGCCTTAGAGAAGGTCAGGGTCCCCTGTCCTTACGGAGAGATTTCCTATCGGGCCTGTGATCACCAGGGCACGTTTCCCGTAGTGGTCGGTGAGACCTCGTTAATGTCGGGGAAAAACTGGTATCTTCTCGGCCAGAATGTGAGGGGCATACCTGCCGAGCAATTGTGGCCGACTTGCGAAGAGGTGATGACAGCCCGGAAGGGAGCCGCCAAGAAATAAGAGAAGGCCTCTGCTTGATGGCAGGGGCCACGCTCTCATTCACGCCAGAGCTTTGATTTGTCCCTAACCCAGCATACAGAATGATTGAAAGGAGCGGGAAAGGTGGAAGCGGATTTCCTATTCTTCCAGAGCCTGACGGGCATTGCCATGGGTGCAAACCTCTTCCTATTGGCGGCGGGGCTCTCTCTTATTTTTGGTGTGGTCAGCATTGTCAACTTCGCTCATGCCAGCTTCTACATGCTCGCGGCATACATCTGTTATTCCTTTACGCTCCGTTTTGGCGCGGAAATAGGATATTGGTGGGGATTCGTTCTGGCCCCCATTATAGCAGGGATTCTGGGGGGAGGTGTCGAGAGACTTCTTTTCAGCCGGGTCTATGGCCGGGGACATTATCCGCAAATCGTCGTGGCCTGGGGTCTCATCCTGATCCTGAATGACGTGTTCAAGCTCCTCTGGGGGAGGGAACCCAAGCTCATTCCAATGCCAGAGATCCTCTCGGGAGGAGTCGCTTTGCTGGGCGGAACACTTTCCTATGCTCAGATATTTGGCATCTGCGTTGCGGCTGCCATGGCTTTAGGGCTTTACCTCTTCCTTTACAAGACAAGAGCCGGAAAGATTGTCAGGGCTGCTGCCGCGGATCCGGAGATCACCGATGCGGTGGGAATAGACGTCAACAGGCTTAACACAGCCATCTTTGCATTTGCCTGCTGGCTGGGCGGCCTGGGGGGAGTGGTCGCCGCTCTCCAGAAGCCTGCAAGTCTCGGCGGCGATATGGAAATCATGCTAACGGCCTTTATTATCGTTATTATCGGTGGAATGGGCAGTATCCTGGGGTCCCTAATCGGCAGCTTAATTGTGGGGGTGATCACAGCCCTGGGCATTTTGGTTCTTCCGAGGTTTGCTTTGGTTTTCCTTTACATTTTGATGGTCCTGATTCTGATCAATCGCCCCTACGGCTTGTTCGGCAAACCGGAACTGCGATAGGGGAGGGGGATATAAGACCGAGCTCATGGGTCTGTTAAGCGAATTGATTCGTTGGATTGGAAATAGACCGCAGAGGTTGGGCGTGATCCTCATTGCCCTGATTTTTATTATCTTCCCTTTCCTTGTGGATATCTTTTGGATTCGCCTTGTTGCCGAGTTTGCAATCCTGGCCCTTTTTGCCTTGGCCTATAATTTAGTTCTCGGGCAGACGGGCCTCTTTTCTTTTGGCCATGGCGGACTCTTCGGTCTTGGAGCGTATCTCTTGGCTGTGCCGGTAATCAAAGGAATGATTTCCCTGCCCTTTGCATTCGTGACCTCCGTTCTTCTCACAACCCTGATGTCCTACGGGATTGGATGGTTCTGTCTTCGACTCACAGGGATCTATTTCAGCATCCTTACCCTTGCTTTCAGCCAGCTCATCTGGGTTGCCATCTGGAAGTTTCGTGGCATTACGGGAGGAGACGATGGACTGATCGGGCTCAAAGTCCCGGCTCTTTTCGCATCGCCGAGATATCAGTATTTCTTTATTTTGGCAGTTGTGACGCTCTCTCTGGTGATGATAAGAATCATCAACAACTCCCCTTTTGGCTTCACCCTGAAAGCCATCCGAGAAAATTCCCGGAGGGCGGCTTTTACGGGCATCCATGTGAAGAGATATCAGTTGATGGCTTTTACCGTATCCGGGTTTTTTACCGGCCTCGCAGGGGTCCTCTTCGCGATCTTCACGCGGGGCGCTTTCGTTGAATTTGCCTCTGTCTCCAAATCATTTGAGCCGGTTTTTGCTGCCATTGTGGGAGGAGTGAATACGTTTTCCGGTCCGGTCATCGGGGCCGGTTTTATGTTGGCCCTCAGTCACTTTATCGGCCGTTTTACGGAATACTGGCCTTCCGTGAGTGGGGTCATCTTGATTTCGGTGATCCTCTTTCTTCCAGCAGGAATTGTGGGGACGATTGCTTCCCTGGCCCGTCGTGTCGGTGGAGACAGGGAGAAGGTTCAAGGCCAAGGTGTGAAGGAACAATGAGTCTCGATGTCCAGGGATTGACCAAAACCTTTGGTGGTTTGGTGGCTGTAAAGGACGTGACTTTCGTCGCCAAACAGGGATTGGTGACTTCCGTCATTGGACCGAACGGCGCAGGCAAAACCACGCTCTTTAATGTCATCACGGGCTACCTTCGTGCGGACGCAGGCAAAGTCGTTTATCAGGGAGAGGACCTAACCCATTTGCCTCCCTACAAGATCGTGCGAAAAGGGATCGGGAGATCGTTTCAAATTGTCAATATCTTCCCGATGCTTACCGTCTTCGAAAATGTCCAGGTGGCGTTGATCTCTCGCTTGGGGAAGAGCCCCAATTTCATCTCCAAGGCAAAGAATATAGGGAGAGAGGAGGTGGTTGAGATTCTTTCCACTGTGGGGCTCTCCAGTCAGGCGGATTCCATGGCCGGGACCCTTTCCTACGGAGACCAGAGGATCATGGAGATTGCCATCGCTTTGGCCAGCAGACCGAGTATGTTGCTCTTGGATGAACCTACTGCCGGGATGGGGCCTCAGGAGACATTGACGACAGGAGAACTGATCAAGAGCCTGACGAAGCGGCATGGATTGACAATTCTCCTCGTGGAACACGATATGGAGGTGGTCTTCTCTGTCTCAGATGTGATCGTGGTCATGCATCAGGGAGAAGTCATCGCCGTCGGGAGGCCGGAAGAAATGAGGGAGAATGAGAAAGTGATAAAGATTTACCTGGGGGAGATGGAATGAGCCTGGAGGTTCATGAGATCCATACCTTCTACGGGTTGAGCCACGTCCTTTTCGGCATTTCCCTCTCGGTGGAAGCAGGGAAGCTCGTCTGTTTGCTGGGAAGAAATGGCGTCGGCAAAACGACGACCATGAAAAGCATCATGGGCCTGACGCCGCCCCGGTCCGGAAGTATCAGGTTCAGGGGTGAGGAATTGATGAAGAAACGGCCGCACCAGATCGTCCGTCTGGGGGTGAGCTATGTCCCGGCTGACAGAAGAGTCTATCACGATTTGACGGTGCGAGATAATCTTGAGGTGGGACAGAGGTCGAGAGGAATCGGGTCGAGATGGTCCGTGGAAAAGGTCTATGAACTCTTTCCGGATTTAAGAAAACTGGACTCCCGCCTTGCCGGGTATTTGAGCGGAGGAGAGCGCCAGATGCTTTCCATCGGGCGGTCTCTCATGGGTAATCCAGACCTGTTACTCCTTGACGAACCCACAGAGGGACTCGCTCCTCTTGTGGTGAAGATGCTGGAGATGCAAATTCTGAAGCTGAAGGAAGAGGGAACGAGCATCCTCCTTGCGGAGCAGAATATGAAGTCCGCTTTGAGGATAAGTGACCGGGGATATATCCTGAGCAAGGGCCAAATCGTTTATGAGGGGACGATTGAAAAACTGAGAGAGAGTAAGGAGGCCATGAAGCATCTAACCCTGTAGAATGGGGAGGCCATATTATCCTCGGTAAAAGGTCTGCAATTCAGAGGAGGAGATGAAATGGTCAAGGCGATTTTAGGTTATGATATTATGCCGGCGATGTCGGTAGAAGATTATGAAAAATGGCTGAGAGAAGTCCACATCCCTGACCTGGCCAGGATTCCCGGATTAAAGAAGGTCGTCTTCAACACGGTGAAAGGAATTGTCAGAGGAGAGACGCGCTTCTATCGAATCGCAGAACTCCATTATGAAAACATGGAAGCTTTTGAGAAGGCTGCGAAGTGGCGGGCAGAGCATCCCGTTTCGAAGGAAAGAGGTCCCGAAGGGAAGACCGATTTCAAATTCTATGTCGTCTGCGAGACCGAAGAGATCGATTTTGAGAAGTAGAAACCTGAATCGACTCAATGGAGAGAGAATCGATGCCTGGCTACGATATCCTCATTAAAAGCCCCCACAAGGGTCCCTCCGTGAGCAGCGGAGGAGAAGATGCCATTCGATGCCTGGCCGAATATGCGACAAAGACCCAATGGGAAGGCCTTCCGCCGGACGTAATCGAGCATGCCCGCCGTATCCTGCTTGATACGATGGGCGTTGCTCTGGGCGGTTCGATAGAGCCAGAAGCCACAGCCCTCGCCCGGCGCTTAGGTCGACCCGATGGTGGACCGAGTACAATCATCGGTCACGCCCTCCGGGCCAGCCCACTCAATGCAGCGCTCGCCAATGGGACTGCTGCAACGTGGATGGATTTCGATTCGGGACATCGACCGCCTCCTGGCAAACCGCTTCTTCCGGCTGCCCATTCTCCCATTCACCTGGTGCCTGCCGCTCTGGCAGTGGGTGAGGCCGCGGCCGTTTCTGGGCAGGCACTCTTAACGGCTTTGGTTGTGGGGTATGATGCCGGAGCCCGGATCGGAATGGCTTGCCGGATACGGCCAGAGATCCACTGCCACGGGACCCATCATAATGTGGCTGCCGCTGTGGCATCTGCCCGGCTGATGGGGGCCGAAAGAGAGGGGATGGAGAAAACGATTGGATTGGCTGCCCATCTTTCGCTCATGCCCTCCTTTGAGAATGCCTATCAAGGTGGGACTGTCCGAAACACCTATGCAGCGGTGGGGTCAGTATCAGGAATTCTTGCTGCCCGGCTTGCAATCGCCGGGTTCACTCCGGAAAAGGACGCCCTTGGCACGGTCTTTGGGAGCATCGTCTCGCCGTGGTTCGATCCGGAACGCGTGATCGACGGGCTCGGGAAACGGTTTGAAATCACCCAGGGCTTTATCAAACTCTATCCCATGTGCCGTTTCGGCCACCCTGCCATCGAAGCTGCCCAGAAGCTGGTGGAGGAACATCCCATTTCAGCAGATGAGATTGAATCGGTGGAGGTCTACACCTTCGATTGGGCTGCCACCCTGAACGAGCGGGCGCCCAAGACCGATCTGGCAGCCAAGTTCTCCGTACCCTGGGCAGTGGCGTGTATGCTTGTCCGGAGATCGGCAGGACCGGATGAGTTTCGGCCCCCTGCATTGGAAGATATGAAATTAAAAGAAATGGCGCTTAAGATCGCTGTAAGAGAGGATCCTCAATATTCGGCAATGACACCCTTAAAACGTCCGGCTCGAATCAAAGTGCGGACCAAATCAGGAAAGATCTATCAGGCCGAAGTGGAGCGAAGCAGCGGTGGTCCAGACGCGCCCCTGTCAAGGGAAAAGGTGGTTGAAAAATTTCGGGTTCTGGCTAACCCCGTTCTCAGCCCCGAGCAGGCCGCAGCGGTTGTCGAGATGGTGATGAACCTTGAGAAAGAGTCTGACATCGGAAAGCTGACCCGGTTACTCATCCCTGTGAAGCCCTTCCGATTCCATCCGGCAACGGGGGGCATTGGGATCTCCATAGGAAAAGACGCCCAGCGTGACCATCTCGATCAGTTGGTGGAGATGGCAGCTTCCATCTCGCTGGAGAGGACTCCATCTTCGATCATCCATGAAGGAAAGCGTACTTTGGTTGACACGGTGGGGGTGATCCTGGCTGGCATGGGGGAATCACAAATACAGGCCCTGGCACGCCAGATGGCCGAAGCCTCTGTGGCTCCTTGCTCCACGGTCCTTGGCAGCGCGGAGAGAGCCGATACGATGTGGGCCGCCTTGACCCATGGAACAGCAGGTCTCTGGCATGAGTTTGATGCCGGAAATCGTTTCCTGGCCGGCCATCCTGCCCTCTACTCTGTCTCGGTCGGACTGCCTGTTGCCGAACGGGAAGGGGCCTCCGGAAGGCGTCTTCTCGAATCGATCATCGTAGGGTATGAGGTCGGCGCGAGGATCGGTCTCGGGACTACCCTGCGGCCAGGGATCGATCCGCATGGGTCCTGGCCGATCGTGGCCGGGGCCGCCACAGCCTCCATTCTAATGGGAATCGATCTCAAGGAGACGATCAACCTGATCACCTCCTTGAACCTCGCCTCCTCATCGAGAGCGGGGCTTGAGGGAGCCACCATCCGGAATGTCTACGCGGGTTTTGGCTCGGCTATGGGCGTTCTCGCAGCCGATCTCTGCCGCGATGGCTTTTCTGCCGAACGGGACGGGATCAGCACTATCTTCGGAAATATTGCCGGAGTTTATTTCGATGTCGAAAAAGCGCTCGAAAAAATCGGGGATCGATGGGAGATCGGGCGAGGATATTATAAGCCTTATGCTTGTGCCCGGTCTATTCATCCCGCTCTCCATTGCCTGGTTGGTCTCGCAGAAGAGGAGGAGATCACTCCAGAAGGCGTGGAACGGATCGAAGTGGATACATACGCGATGGCGGCGACGATGAACGATATTGGACCAGAAAACGGACTGGCAGCAAGATTCTCCATACCTCATGCTATTGCGTCCTACCTTATCTTGAAGGATACGGGTATCGCCGCCTATCGCGAGACGGCAGTGAGGGATCCGAGGATTAGAAGCTTAGCTGCACGGGTAGCGGTGCGAAACGATCGGGAAATGAGCGGGCGCACACCTCTCGAATGGCCGGCCAGGGTGAGACTGAAGCTCCGCGACGGACGAGTGCTGGAGCGTATGGTCTCTCTTCCTCCTGGCGAGTTCGATATGAGACCCATGACCGACGAAGAGATCTCCCAGAAGTTTTTGAAACTGGCATCTCTTCGTGTAGGGATTGAGAAGGCGACCATTGTGCTCGATAAACTATGGCACATCGAGAATATGACGGACGTTCGGGAATTTACGGCCCTCTGCCGGCCGGGCTGAAGAATGAAGAAGAGCGGTTTGCGATGGGAAGGACGAGGCCAGAATGGACGTTGATCTGCTGATCAAAAACGGAATACTGGTCATTCCCGGGGTTGGCATCATGAAGGGATGCCTGGGGATTCAGGGTGAGAAGATTGTTGAGCTCTCCGATTCAGCGCGATACGTTACGGCCAGGGAAACGATCGATGCCCGGGGCAACTTCATCCTTCCCGGGCTTGTGGACCCTCATGTCCACTACGGTCATAAGGGAAATCTGGAAAGCCATTTCCGGACAGAAACTGCCTCGGCGGCCATAGGGGGGATAACGACCGTCCTCCTTTTCTATCGCGATAACATCAATCCAGTGGGCCTATATGAGAATATCCCGTATGTGAAGGAGATCGGTGAGAAGAATTCGTGCATCGATTTCTCCTTTCGTCTGCTCCTCATCACCCGGAGCCAATTGAACAACATGGGAAGGTATGTCAAAGAGGACGGCATTACCTCGTTCAAGTTTTATATGGTCTACAAAGGCGAAGATGCCAAATCGATCGGTTTGACCGGGAATGAAACGGACGATGGTTTTTTGTGCGAGGCGTTTTCCGCCATTTCTCAGTTGCCCGGGGTTGTCGCTTGCGTCCATGCGGAGAATAGCGAGATCATCTTGAGCCTCATCAGGAAATACAAAGAATCTGGCAGGGACGACCTTCGGGTGTGGTCTGAATGCAGGCCCAATTTTACCGAATCGGAATGTATCGGCCGGGTCCTTACCTTTGCCGAAGCCATGGACTGCCCCATTTATATCGTCCACCTCTCCACCCGGGAGGGCCTGGAAGTCGTCCGGAAGTTCAAGGCGAGGTATAAAAAGCTTTTTGTGGAGACCTGTCCCCATTACCTGACCTTAACGAAAGAAGCTCCCCTCGGAAGCCCCGGGAAGGTGAATCCTCCCCTTCGAGACTCCGAAGATGGAGAAGCTCTATGGAGAGGGATCACTCAGGGCCTCATTGATACGATTGGCTCAGATCACTGTCCCTTCACCAGGGAGGACAAGCCGGAGTCGATCTGGGAGGCCCGAACGGGATTCCCGGGGAGTGCAACGATTCTTCCGGTCCTGCTAAGCGAAGGCGTGCATAAGAAGAGGGTTTCTTTAGAGAAGGTCGTAGAACTGACCTCTTTGAACCCGGCCAGAATCTTTAACCTCTTTCCAAGAAAAGGGACGATCCAGGTAGGAAGTGACGCGGACCTTTGTATTGTTGATCTGAATCTGAGCAAGAAAGTGGAGCCGAAGCTTCTTCATTCAATCGCAGACTTCTCGGTCTACGATGGATGGACATTGAAGGGATGGCCTGTCCTGACGATGGTCCGCGGAAAGACCGTCATGAAAGACGGAGAAATGGTCGGACCGCCTGGGCATGGAAGATTCGTCGGCAGTACCAAGTGAATCAGCAATTTTGATTTGAGATTTTAGATTTGAGGTAACATTTTAGCCTTTTGAAAAAGGTCCCGTTTTTTCCCTAAAATCACTCTCTTCGGAGTAATTTTTCAAAGAGCTAAATTGACACGATTTGAGATGTATCAATCTGAAATCTGAAATGTGCGATCTGCAATTAGGGGAGGCAATATGGCTCGGGTTTGGGAGGATTTACTGACCGAAAGGGACAAAGCAGTTGTAAAAAAAGGAGGCTGGGGGAAGAGCCGGGGACTGGGCACAAGGCCCTGCCTTATGATCATCGATCCCCAGTATAACTACGTCGGAGACGATAAACCCATCCTGGAACAGCAAGACGAGTGGCCAACGGGTTGTGGGGCTGAGGCGTGGGTCGGGGTCAGGAAGATCAAGAGGTTGATCGATATCTGCCGTTCAAAGAAAGTCCCCATTCTCTTTACCCGTCAAGTACAAAAGAGGACGTTGGCATTTGACGGCTTCACGAAGAAGGCCCAGAGGAAAGGCGACTCATTTCTGGAAGGACACAAGGGGACTCAGATCGTTGATGAAATCACTCCTCTCGGAGAAGACGTGATCGTTGACAAGAGTTATGGCTCGGCCTTTTATGGAACCCCGATGGTGAGTTTTCTTAATGGTCTCAGAGTCGATTCGATTCTCATGACGGGAGGCACGACAAGCGGCTGCGTCCGGGCAACCGTGGTCGATGCGATCACACGGAATTACAACGTGGCACTCATCGAGGACTGTGTCTTCGACCGCATCGAGACGTCTCACAAGATCGCCCTATTCGATATGTGGATGAAGTACTGCGACGTCATCTCCCTGGAAGAGGCTTTGGAGTACCTGGACAAAGTAGATCAGGATCAGTGGGGGATCGCTGCCGCGTGCCCTCACAAGTAAGTTAATAGACGATGTGGGGGCAGCCCCCTGCGGCTGCCCAAGAGGGTTTTGCATTTAACAGGAGGAAAACCATGCCATACGTGACAAATAACGGAGTGAAGATCTGGTACGACGTGACTGGAGAGGGAGAACCGCTCGTTCTGATCGGGGGAAGCAGCCTTGTTCGCAGGCAATGGGACTTCATGCTGCCGATCCTGAAAGACCACTTCAAGGTGATCCTCTATGACCAGAGAGGAGCCGGGCTTTCTGACAGGCCTCCTGCCGGAATAACGGTGGACCAGTGGGCTGATGACGTGAAGCTGATTCTCGATGAACTCGGGATAAAGAGGGCCCACATCTTCGGGACATCGAATGGTTCCTTCATCGTCATCCATTTTGCAGCCAAGTATCCTGAAAGAACCGGGGCCATTGTCCATTACGGAATGTATAAGTTGAAAGACCAGGCAGCTAAGATAGCGAGGATAGGCTATAAGGTCATTGATGAGTTTGGCACCGGCCGAATGGGCTGCTACTACCTGGTCCGGCTTTATGGGATGCCCGCCGAATTTGAAGACTGGGAGGTGAAAAGGTTTGAAGAAAATATCTCTCCCGAACCCTGGAAGGCTATGCATGAGGCCCTGAAGGCCGATTTGACCGAGGATCTCAAGAAGATTAAATCTCCCCAGTTACTCCTTGTAGGGGACAGCGGCTCCCTGAGTAAGGATTCGGATTATGGTTCCGGGTGGAAAGATATTCTTCGTGCGTGTCCCGACGCTGAGGTGGCTGTTATCAGTGGCGCAGAAGGAACGTACTGCGTGGTGACCCACCCCGCCCCGGTTTCGAAGGCCGTGATCGGTTTTTTAAAGAAGCATCCGATCGAGGGAATTCATTAGGTCTTCGGCTGATCACGGACGTCGTGGGCCAGGGAAAAATGAGAAACGAACTCAACATAACGGCTTTACGGGAAGGGCTGCCTTCGTGCTGCGAAATCGCGGTCGCTGCGGTTGGATCTTATACCGCTGAGGGCAAGACCAGGATACTCGGGTTCATGTCCAATGCGCGCACAGTGGTTGTCCTTGGCCATCATGTGAAGGCATCCCTTGAGTGGGCCTGGTTCCCTTTTGAGAGCGAGCGCGGCGGGAGTATCTGTGCCGCTGATCTCCATGCAAAGGCCGGAATCGAAAACACAGGAAGAATTCTGGAGGCCCATGGCCACAGGACTCTCGCCCTTCCCTATCCGGGTGCGTGTGGAATCGCGTTCAAGCAACTTGCGGCTGGGACCCACATGGGAGCAATTGGCGAGAGTTTCCTGTATCTTCATCGTGAATGGGGGCCATGGGTGCATCTGCGCATTCTTTTCACTGATGCGACCGTTCTGGATCCCCGGGCATTGGAGACCCCTGATGCTTGCCTTCATTGCGGAGAGTGTGTCAAGGCGTGTCCGGGGATGGCATTGGCAACCGGACATCATGATCAGGCCGCCTGCAGGCGCTTCCAGCAGAGCCAGAGAGACCAGTTGGGTATCAGAGCGAGGTATCAGCATAAATGTGAGGCGTGCGGCCGTGCGTGCCCAGTCGGTGAACCGCCGCTGGAAATTCTCGTCCGGGATAAAATTCCGGAATAATGGAATAGTGGAACACTGGGTAAAAGGAGCGAAGGGATAGTGGAATAATGGAATGTTGGAATAATGGGTAAGGTCTCGTTTTCTTTTTTCGGGTTTTCCCAATATTCCATTCTTCCAGCATTCCAATCTTCCAGTTTTTGTTCTTTTCCCAATCTTCCAATCTTGATGATCTCGTAAAAAGTCGTCTCACCGGTGGAAACCGGTGTCCAGTATTTTCATAACTGGCTAAGATCACTGGATTCCGGCTTTCGCCGGAATGACGAACATTAGCCCTTTTCGACTTTTTACGAATTCACCAATCTTCCATTATTCCAACATTTCATTCTTTCTATCATAGAGGAGGTGCCTTTATGGCTGAGAACCCGTTGCAGGTTTTTGAGAAAATGGATCCGGCGTTCCTGAAGCTCGTATCGGATACCAGAGAGTTTGCCCTTGCCGAAGGGGCGCTACCCCGGAAGTTCAAGCTTCTCATCGCTATGGCATTGGATGCCTCAGAAGGAGCGATTGACGGAGTCAGGAGCCTTGCTGAGCAGGCCTTAAAAGCGGGTGCGACCAAAGAAGAAGTCGCTGAAGCAGTGCGCGTCGCTCAATACATATGCGGGGTAGGATGCGTCTACACTGCCGCCCGTGCCTTTAAAGACTTATTTTAAGCCCAATACTGTTCAGATAAGCCGTTCGTGCTTCGGTTCGACAGATTCACCCCGTTCCTCCCTTCGAACGTTCGTCCTGACGTTGTCGAAGGAAGGGTGAACGGGCAGGCTTATCCATATTCCTTTTCATTAATGGCAGGGACCAAAAAGTCCAGAATGCTCTGAATGTGTATTTCGCAGTCATCTTAGGAGAAGTTGAGGGCATCTGCTCGTCTATTTCAAGTTCACTCAGGAATGTCTCCTCCCGCAAGGCTCATCTCCGCCTATCAATGTTTCGGCAGCAACGCCGCAAAATAATTTGTTTCTTGACAATGGGTTTCTGGTAGTATACTATACCGGCAGATATGGGTACCGTAGAAAAAGACGACAAGGATATTTGGAAGCGCATATCCCTTAGAATAAAGGAATTAAGGTACCAGCAGGGGTTGAGCATGTACGCCCTGTCCAGGAAGACAGGGTTTACCAAGAGTTATCTATCCCATATAGAAAACCTCAAGAGAGAACCGACACTCGGCACCCTCCTGAGAATCGCCCGCGCTCTGGGGGTGAACGTGTCTTATCTCATCGACGGGGAAAAACTCGTCGAGGAGACAGAATCTATCGTTGTAATCAAACGTGAGGATCGACTGATTATCAATAGTCTGTCCAGATTCGGCAATGCCATGTATGAATCGATCAACCACAAGATGAAGGATAGGTTGATGGATGGTTACATCGTGATTCCCGCTTTTGAGTTTCCCGAAAAGCCTATGGCACACGAAGGGCAGGAATTGGTTTTCATATTGGAAGGGAGGCAGGAACTCGTCTACGATGGCAAGGGCCGAATCCTCAAAAAGGGCGACTGCTGCTATTTTGATTCAAGCAAATCGCACTCCGCAAGGAGTATCGGAAAAAAGCTTTCAACAGCCCTCGTCGTTTTTACCGTAAAATTTTAGAACTTGGTTCATGTAATCAGTTCAGGCGAGTGCGATCAAGCGGAAATGAAGCGATTTGGCGTTATCTGTGAATACCTCTCCACAGAACGAATGAACAAAAACGGAGATTAGGCCATGAGAAGAACCACGTTGTTGAAGAAACTGATTCTTGACCCGGATATCGTCGTCATGCCGGGTGCCCACGACGCCTTGTCGGCAAGAATAATCGAACAGGTCGGTTTTAAAGCCGTCAGTTTGGGAGGCGCCGCGTGCTCCATCTGTTCGCTTGGAAAACCCGACGTGGGGCTGGTTACCCTCACCGAAATGACAACCCATATTAGAAATATCGCGGAAGCGGTCGATGTACCTGTTTTTGCTGACGGCGACACAGGACACGGGAACGTGACAAACGTGATCAGGACCACGAGAGAATTTGAAAAGGCCGGAGCGGCGGGTTTCTTTATTGAGGATCAGGTGTCTCCGAAACGTTGCGGCCACAAAGAGGGAAAAAAGGTAATCCCCACCGAAGAGATGATTGCAAAGATAAAAGCGGCCTTGGATACAAGAACGGATGAAGACCTTGTGATCATGGCTCGGACGGATGCTCTGGCGATCTACGGCATGGGGGAGGCAATTGAGCGGGCCAACAGGTATCGTGAAGCAGGGGCGGACCTCATACTCGTTGATGCCCTTACTACCAAAGAAGAGATGATCAGGCTCAATCGCGAGGTCGATGCCCCGACCATGGCAACACAGATAGAAGGTGGGCGAACCCCTATCTGCACGACGAAAGAGCTGGAGGGAATGGGATTCAACACCGTGGTTTATCCTGGAAGTAGCTTCTTTGCTGCCTCCTGGGCAATTAAGAAGGTGATGGAAGAGATCTACCATAAGGGAGTTACGACCGCTTTCTGGGACAGCATGATCATGTTCAAAGGTGTTGATGAAATCGTGGGCTTGGACAAGGTTCGGGAGGTTGAAGCCTATTACTATAAGGACGTTTTGGCAGACGAAGGAAAGACCCGATAGCGTGGCCGTAGTTGAACAAGGCAGATGGCCAGATGACTAAAGAGATATAGTCCAAGCAAGGAGTTCAAGGGCGTTCCACTCGATAACGTATTCTACTTTGTGACGGGGTATTAAAGCTATGACATTATGTGAACAGATGAATGAGCAGGAGCTTCTCAAGCTACAACCCTGGTATAAACCTGGCAAATGGTATTCGACACCGATGACGTGGCTTCCCGAAGTGAGAGCGACGATGCCTGATCTGCCGGAGAGGGTTCACGTCGTGGACCCAACATTGAGAGAAGCCGAAGATAACATCTCGGTTTCTTTTACCATCGACCAGAAAGTGGAAATTGCCCGCAAGTTGAGTGACATCGGTGTAGAAGCCGTAGACTGCGGATACGTGGGAAACCCCGGCCATGAGGAGACACTAAGAAAGGTTGCATCAAGGGGGGTGCTCAAAAATGAGACAAGCGCCTACCTGAACCAGATGATTACGGACGTGTCAAAGCAGTTGACTGAGCTGAAGAAAGCGGCCGACCGCACAGCGGAACTTGGAGGAACCAGCCTAACTGCTTTATGTGTCGGCCCGGTACAAAGTACTAAGCAGCAGGATCAGTTTGTTGAGTTTGCCAGATATGTCATAGACAATCATCCAGGTCTCAAGCTAACTCCGGCGTTTGCCCTTGCGTCCGGTGGTATCCCGTTTCTTGATAGACTCCCGACTATGCGCGCGAGTTTTGAATGGCAGGTGGAGCTAGCAAAAATCATTACGGAGGCAGGAATTGAACGGGTGTGCATTGCCGACAGCCTGGGCTGTGCCTCGCCGCCGGCTTGGAAGTATATAGCCGAGCGGTTCCGGAAAGCCATAGGTCCGAATAAGAGTCTCGGGGTCCATAATCACAACGACTATGGATTGGCTACGGCAAATACCATCGCCGGCGTCGAGGGTGGTGCGGACTGCATTGAAGTTGTTAGCTGTGGACTGGGTGCCAGAGCAGGAAATGCAGCTCTTGAGGAGGTCGTTCTTGCATTGGAGGCTCTGTATGGTATCCCGACGGGAATAGACCTGGAAAAACTCTATGATCTGGCGACATACGTTCAAAAAGTCACTGGGTCGAAGGTTCAGTCTTGGAAGCCGGTGGTAGGCGATAGACTATGGTTCGAAAGTTCCTGGCACACGGCCGACTACATGCAGGCCAAGAGGGCTGGCAAAGACTTTTTTGAAGCCCGAATATCTGAGACGTACAATCCAAGAATCGTGGGGCAGACCCATGTAATGGTCTTTGGCTTTGCGGCCCTCAATCCGAGGGTGATCGAGGATTTCCTGAAGCATCTCAAACTGAAAGCCGACAATGAGATCGTTGAAAAGATTGTACAGGCGGGCCTGAAAGAAATTGACAGCCGCGGAAGGCAAGGAGAGAACAGATGGCTTGCGGAGGAAGAGGTCAATGAACTGTGCAGGAAAATGGCAAAGTGAGATCGTTGATTGTCGGCTATCTGTAAAGAACCGGAGTCAGAAACAGATGGGGGGAGCAGGCACTATACTTTCATATTAAGGGAGGTAGGATTGCTATGAACAGTCTTAACGGTAAGGTCGCCCTGGTTACGGGAGCAGCAAACAAGAAAAGCATGGGGCGTGCTATTGCTGTACGATTAGCCGGAGACGGAGCTAACGTAGCCATTGTCGATAAGTTTGCGACGCCCAAGAGCATTTGGCCTGAGGACGAGGGGTGGGGTGGCTTAGATGGTGTGATTGACGAAATCAAGTCTCAAGGCCGGGAAGCGCTGGCTATTGTAGCAGATGTTAGTAATAGTCAGGACGTCGACGATATTGTGGCAAAAACCTTGAAGAGATTCGGAAAGATAGATATCTTGGTCCATTGCGTTGGTGTTCGTGGCCCGGTTCCGGTACCAATCGTAGAGCTCGATGAAAAAACCTGGAGAATGCTTTTGGACGTAAATCTCACCGGGGCATTTCTCATTTCTAAAGCAGTAGCTAAGACTATGATACCCACTGGAGAAGGCAAGAAGATTGTGCTTATCTCCTCGCGGGCGGGCATCGAGGCATTTCCCGGGGGGGGCGGTTATTGCGCTGCTAAACATGGCGTTCTCGGACTGGTGAAAACTTTGGCTGCTGAACTGGCACCATATAGAATCAATGTCAATGCCATAAACCCTGGTGCCTTTGATACCAACTTCAGAGACGAATCTGTCAACAAAATGGCAAAGGATCTGGGTATAAGCGTGGCTGAAGCCGTAAAGAAGCAGCCGCCAGGTCCGTTTGGCAGCGGCGGTCCCAAAATACCGCTGGGACGGATGGGTATACCTGAAGATGTCGCCCAACTGGTCTCATTCTTGGTTTCGGAAGAGTCTAGCTATATTACAGGGGAAGCCATCAACATCGCAGGTGGTGGTATGCGCTAACAGCCTGCCGAGATTCGGCAATGCCATGTATGAATCGATCAACCACAAGATGAAGGATAGGTTGGTCGTTTTTACGACGAAATGGCATGGTAGCATCTATTCGTTCTATTTCACGCAAGAAGCGGTCAACTGGAGAGCATCATGGATCACGCACCGCAATTATCATACCAGGAGGTGTTATATGAAAGACAGAGAATATTGTGAGATGGTGAAGACTGTAACTTTTATAACTCTTATTTTCGTCGCTCTTCCGATGGCTGGATTGGCAGCAGAACTTTCACTAAAGCTTGGCCACGTCACACCCAGTGGAAGCCTCTATGACGTGGCAGCGACTAAATTTTCCGAACGCTTAGCGGCAAATACAAGAGGGAAAGCAGAGATCATAGTGTACGGCAATGCCCAGCTTGGAAGCCCTCCTGAGCACTGGGTCCAGGTTAAGGCGGGAGTGATGGACTTTTATGTGGAAGACATAGGGGTGGCATCGGTGGTTGAGCCGGAACCGAAAAACTTCGATGTCGTCAAGGCCCCGTATCTTTTTGAGTCTCAGGAGCGTTTTCACGCATTCCTGCAGTCTGACCTCTTCAAATCAATGATAGGCAAGGTGGAAAGGGCAAATAACCTGAAATACGTGAGCTACTTGGGTGATCGCCCAGCGCGAGGTTTCTCCACGACCAAAAAGAGAGCCACTATTCCCGACGATATTAAAGGACTGAAGCTCAGAGTTCCGCCGGAGCCAATCTTTGTCGCTATGTACAAGGCTTGGGGGGCCAATCCCACTCCAGTGGCACCTAAAGAAGTCTACACCAGCCTGAAATCAGGGTTGGTTGATGGCGTAGATCTGAACATGCTTGACCTTTGGCTTGCCAAATACCATGAGATCCAGAAATTCTTCATGCCAATCGAATACATGATGTCGGGAATGGGATGCTGGACCAGCGCCAAGAAGTGGGAGTCCTTTTCTGAAGACGTTAGAGCGGCCTTGCTAAAATCCGCACAGGAAACTGAGATCTATGTCAATGCATCCTTAGTGAAAGAAATGGGTGAAGCGGAAAAGGCATTCAAACAGGCCGGTTTGGAAATCGTTCATCTGGACTTAAAGCCATGGAAAGAGATCGCCGAGAAAGAGGTCCAGAAAAATGACGGCAAACTCTGGGAGAAGGGGCTCTACGATAAGGTGAAAGCCATAAAGTAATCCAGAGGGATGTATGAAAAGGGTGAATTCAATCATCGACGGAGCGGTTTTTTATCTCCTGGCGGCTGCCCTGGCCGCGCTGGTGGGTATCTGTTTTGTTCAGGTAGTAGCCCGGTACGTATTTAGTGCCTCATTCTCCTGGGCCGAGGAGGTAAGCATCGTACTCATGGTATGGGCAACGTGGGGGGGCGCCGCACTCGCCGTGAAGCAGGGGACCCACCTGCGAATCCTCATCATTGTAGAAAAGCTTAAGCCAAGAACCAGATGGGCACTCGAGCTCGCGCTTAACACGCTCGCCATTGTTTTCCTTGTGGTTGTTGGCATTACCAGTAAAACCATTATCGGTGGAATGGCCAATATGACCCTTTTCAGCCTGCCCGGTGTTCCGATGAATGTCATGTACATCAGTGTCCCCGTTGGTTGTACCCTCATGATCTATTACTTTCTGCGAGTTATGTCTTCCGAATGGAAGGAACTTAGGGCACAGCCGAAGAAAGAGGGGTGATCCATGGAGTTTGTTCAGCTCGGCACCCTGATGGGTCCCATGCTGGTTCTCATGTTTCTGGGTGTCCCTATTTTCCTTGCGATGGGGATGGCGTGTTTCTTCTTTGTAGTCATCTTTGATCTGCCGACCATGATTCTGGCCAAGTCGTATGTCAGCGGATTGGCGAGCTATGACTTCCTGGCCCTGCCGTTCTATTTTTTGGCTGGCGACTTGATGAGCGGCGGAGGTATTACACAGAGGCTGGTGAAATTCTGCCAGAGTCTCATCGGGCACGTCAAAGGCGGCTTGTCCCATGTCACGATTGTTGGCGATATGATCTTTTCCGGAGTCTCCGGGTCGGCCGTGGTTGATGCTTCAGCCATTGGCTCTGTCATGATCACTTCCATGAAGGAAAACGGTTTCCCCCCTGCCTATACAGCCGCTGTCAATGCAGCCGCTGCGACCATGGGCCCCATCATTCCACCCAGCATCCCGATGGTGGTCTACGGTTTGATTGCGCAGCTTTCCATCGGGAAGCTATTTTTGGCGGGGGCTGCTCCCGGGATTCTGATGGGAGTCTACTTATTGATCGTCTCTTTCATTCTCAGCCGCAGGAGGAATTATCCGGCCAGCAAGCGGGCCACCCTGGGACAAATATTGCGAGCAGGTGTGAATGCCTTCCCGGCGGTCATCATGCCGGGTATCATCTTAGGTGGCATCCTCACCGGTGTTGTCACGCCAACCGAGGCGGGAGTGGTCGCCGTGGTCTACGGATTTATCATCGGCTGTTTCGTATACAAAGAACTTCGGATTAAAGATCTACCCAAAGTCCTTGGCCATACAATGGCCAACTCCGCAACGGTCCTGATTATCATTGCTACCACTGGCCTTTTTTGTTGGATCATTGCGAACATGGGGCTGGGTAACGCCCTGGTCAAGTTGTTTCTCTCCGTTTCTAACAACAAATGGGTAATCCTGGGCATCATCAACATTTTCTTCTTGCTCTGGGGCTGCTTTTTCGATCCGGTGACGGCCCTGGTGATCATCGTACCGATCCTGATTCCCCTGGTCCAGCAGGTGGGAATCGACCTGGTCCACTTCGGCTTGGTTGTCGTCCTGAACCTGATGATTGGACTCCTTACTCCACCGGTGGGAATGCTCTTGTATCTATGCACTTCGATGGCTCAGGCAAAGTTGGAGGAAGTCATAAGGGAGCTTATACCATTCCTGATCGCCCTCCTCCTGGTGCTGGCGATTTCTACTTATGTGCCTGCATTTGTATTGTGGCTTCCGAATCTCTTCTTCAAATGAAACCCAGACATGAAGGTCGGGGTTTCTGCTTTTTTGAGATATCTGTCAAACGACATCCGAGCTCGGGTATAACGGTTCGTGAGCATCTCGCTTCTGATCCCAGGCCCTGACCACCTCACAGGCAACCTCAGAAATTTCGGGCAGATAATGACCCTGAACTCTCTCAGAATCAATTACCCTTTTGTTACGTACAGTGGCAAGATATGTTCATCTTCCGGATCCCGATACGCCGATACCTGGGACCGCGGAGTACTTCCTGAAAGTGAGAATTGACAGGTTTTCATAACGGATGTAGATTACTTTTTGAAATCGATAAAGTGAGTTCGTGAATCCTCTGGCTCTGTAGGGCTCAAGAACCAGTTCACCGCTTTACTTGATGACCTCAAAGTTCTTTAGGATTTCTTCTTTTTTCATGGTAGCGACTCCCTTCTATTGTTTGTTGGAAATCTTTGTGGTAAGAATGTAACTAAAATGTAACTGCCCAAACCGAAAATAACCCGAGGCAACCCAAGTTATTCCGATTTGGGAGTTAAAACCTGCTGATTTTAAGGCTTTGAAAATGATGGGGAATCGCTACTGAAAAGAAATTGACTACGAATCCGCAGGTCGCCCGTTCGAGTCGGGCCGGGCACGCCAATAACTGAACGATGTCGTCGAGTGTACACTGTTCACAGGAATCACCGATAAGAAAGTTGGCCGATTCAGGTGCGGATTTCGGAATGCAAAGTTAAGGATTCAAACCACCACTCATACACTTGCGGCAGAGTGCGCAGAGAGCACCGTTGCGGCAAAAACAAGAGGGCATCTCCTTCATCATGAAATTCTGAATAGATAACGCCTCGCTTGTTCAGCAAGTCCGTTGAGTACCTACCCGAAAGTACCCCATCCTATCGGGGAAAATATGAGGACCACCCCTATTGCTGCTATTGCTGCCCTCACTCAAATGCGTGGTCATGTGCAGCGTAAGCAGTAATGGCAGAGGCTAAGTCCCTTTGAATAGGAAAGAATGGGGAGAGGAGGAAAAGATGCCTGTCAATAAGATCGATGAAACCTGTGATCGCGCGGTCGCCGATATTGTCGACGGGTCAACGATCATGATCGGTGGTTTCGGTTCTTTTGGTGGATTACCCATTCACTTGATTGTTGCCCTGGCGAAACAAGGAGCAAAGAATCTGACCATAATCGCCAATCAGGGTGGTGTGGGTTTTGAGTTGAGTAAGAGAATAAAACCCGACGGGTATCAGGATATCGGCATCCTGGTTCAGAACGGGCAAGTGAAAACATTTATTGGGTCAGTTCCCGTACTAGGAGGGATGCCTCCCACTTCTCCCCTCGAGATATTGCACAACGAGCGAAAGGTCGAGATAGAAATGGTGCCTCAAGGCACTTTGGCAGAAAGAATACGGGCAGGGGCTGGCGGACTTGGAGGTTTCTATACCTCCACCGGTGTTGGCACCCGCGTCGAAATTGGAAAGGAGAAAAGAGTCATCAATGGCCGGGAGTACTTGCTAGAATTGCCGTTAAGTGCGGATTTCGCTCTCATCAAAGCACATAAGGCGGATACCTTGGGTAACCTGGTTTATAGAGGAACAGCAAGATGTTTCAACCCTATCATGGCGATGGCTGCCAAGACCACGATCGTTGAGGTCGATCAGCTTGTTCAGCCGGGAGAGATAGATCCGGAAGCGGTAGTCACTCCGCATCTGTATGTGAACCGTATTGTGGAGGTAAAAAGATGAAAATGCGTCTGGACGAACAAACGATCGCTTTAAGGGCAGCCAAAGAGTTTGAGAATGGCATGGTGATCAACTTAGGGTATGGGATGCCTGGATTGTGTGCAAACTTCATCCCTGAAGGTCGAACGGTCTTTTTCCAAGGTGAAAACGGAATTTTGGGATATGGCCCTTTCGGCGTTGACGAAGAGAAGGATTACGAACTGATCAATGCCTCAGATCAGCCCGTCACCCGTCTGCCAGGGATGTGCTTCTTTGACAGCGCAGCATCCTTTGACATGATTCGGGGCGGACATATTGATCTGGTGATCTTGGGCGCTTATCAGGTGTCTGAAGAGGGCGACTTGGCAAACTGGGGTCGGCCGGGTCGACCTGCAACGGGTATGGGAGGCGGAATAGACCTGGCTTCGGGGGGTAAAAAACTAATGGTGATGATGCTCCACACCACGAAGGAGGGAGGCCCACGGATCGTCCGAGAATGCACATTTCCTCTCACGGCCAGAAATTGTGTCAAGACAATATTCACCGATATAGCCGTCATCGATGTCACGAAACAAGGACTCGTCCTCCGGGAAGTTGCCCCCGCCTGGACTGCGGAAGAGGTACAATCCCTTACCGAGCCAAACCTCATCGTAGGTGAGGATTTAAAGGAAATTGAGCTGTAGCTCTTTCTGAGTTAGATCCTATCATTCCAGGAAGGAGGTCAAAGGTGGTTGGTATTAAACGAAAGGAAGAACTAAGATGGATGTATCAGAGGCGATTCAGAAAAGGGTAACGATCAGAAGGTGGAAACCAAGACCGGTGGAAAAAGAGAAGATTGTAAAGGTTTTAGAGGCGGGCGGCGGGCATCGCAATTCAGATGTTTGGGGATTGTTTTTGGTTTCACCCTCATTGCCATGTCCTTTGTCCGAATTGCTGTTTTTATGGCAAGGGGTTTTTCGGGTGACCCGTATCCTTGACCCTGAGATTCAAGCCTGTGTGGAACCTGAGCGGGGAGGATTGATTCCATGGCCTGTCCAAAGTGCCAAGGAAAGAGGATGATCATTAGTTTGCGCGCAGGTTTGAATATCTGCTATGGACCTCGCCTTTTCGAAGCTAAAAAACTTATCATTTGAAGATCAAATAGTGCCGTTTCCTTATTCTTTTCGGTGTCTTAGGTCTGGCAAGATACGTTTACTTTAGAGTTCGGGCAAAATCCCTTCTGGATTGGTCTCAGCTTGGATTCCCAAGCCTGGTGCCGGGCTGGCGCAGGAACAGATGAGGAGGTGTGAGCAATTTTTCAATTCCAGCTCGCATCAAATACATCATTTTGTTAATTCTATCTATAATTTTTGATAAAAAATGCTTGACAAGTTTTTGCAGTTGTGCTACCGTCCGAAACATGGCGGCAGATAAGATTGGGACAAAGATCAGGATAGAGCGGAAAAAAAATGGGTTGACCCAACAACAGTTAGCCAAAAAGATTGGGATTAGTTCACTTACCCTCCAAAGAATTGAGACTGGGAAGAGCAGTCCCTCGGTCGTCCTCCTTTCTGAAATTGCTCAACATCTTAAAAAATCAATCCATTCTTTTTTGGGAGAGGAGGAAAACTCTTTTGTTTGCATAAAACGAAAAAACCAAAGGTCCATATCAAGCCCTATGTTAAAGATCAAGATAATTGGTCCTCGCAATTTAATAGCAGGGAATATTGTGGTGACCTACGGAGAGCTGAAAAAAGGTAAAAAAATAGACCCCCATACCAACCGAGGCATCGAATACAATTATAACATCGAAGGGAAGAGTGAGTTGATACTGGATGGTCAATCTCATCTTTTAGAAGCTGGGGATACGAGTGTTTTCAATGCTCGATTGCAACATTCAGTTACTGCGCTTGAGACATTAAAGTTTTTCGGTATCTTCGTGGAAGACAAGGAATAATTCGTCAGAGAGCTTTAGCAGGATGCTGAAAAAGGCATTTTCCCCGGGTTGCTCAAAAATGGCCAGATGCAAGGCACCCGAAATCCTGAGGAGTGAGGCGTACTTGGCAGTACGTCGCAACGACGAAGGATGAGGGAAACGCCGCAGATGGTCGTTTTTCAGCAACCTGTTAGAAGATTTGATTTCTCTTACCCCTCGATTCAGAAGTGAGATCCGTATTGATTCGTGAAAAATTGAAGTTACAAGACTGGGGGGGATTCGAATCTGAGATAGTACGGCTTAACTCTAACGTGTACGTCACTTTGGAAAAAGAATATTTTTACATATCTTTTCCCCCGCAATTAGGTTTCAATGTACTTGATTTCACTTTTTTATGGAATCGAGAATGACGCGACCTTATCGATCCCTGCATTGCAGTAAGGTGTTGATTTTATTAAGGTGTCATCCTGAGGAAAGCGAAAGATCGCCCGCTTTGGGCACTGCTTCACCCTATCGTGATGATCTGGCAAAAAACTCATTGCATCACGCTAAACGTGCCTCAGATCTCTTTGATGCTTCATTCTTTAGGATGCTGAATCAAATTCAGTATAACCTTTCCTCTGCTCTTTCTCTTTCTACGAATTCATAGTGGTCGGTCACAAGATGAGAACAAAATAAGCAATTGTATTCAAAGCATACGCGCTGAGGGTTTGATGATACGTCTTTTAAGAGCAAAGGGAGGGCGATGATGCGTTTGGAATAAGGAGTTGCCCAAAACCCCGGACGGGAAGATCAAGAGGAAACAACTCCGGGAGAGGGAGAAGCAAATGAAGGTCTCGGTAAAGTGATGCGGAGGGGGCGACGTAAGCCCCAGTATAGACCAGTGGAGGAGGATTGGATGTCAGAGGGAAAGGTCAAATTTACAGAAGCTCTCATCACCGACGAGATGCTTGCGGAGGTGCGAAAGTTCATAGGGACGAAGTTCCGCATCGGACACTCCATTAATAACGAAGAAGCGACCAGAATCGCAATCCAGAAGTTTGCCGACGGCATTGGTGACACGAATCCGCTCTGGACCGATCCGGAATATGCGGCAAAAACACGCTATGGCACCATCGTCGCCCCACCTTCATGGGTCTTCAGCGTCTTTTCCGGTATCCAGTATGGTTTCAGAGGGGTCGGCGGATTCCACAGTGGAAGCACCATTGAGTTCTACGTTCCCATATTAAGAAACGATACGATTACACCTGAGATGATATGCACCGCCATCGAGGGACCCCAAAAGAGTATATTCGCCGAAAAAACGATCGTTGAGCGGAACGATAACCTCTACTCCAATCAGAGGGGGGAACTGGCAACGAAGGTTACCTGGGAGGTCATACATTTTGAACGGGCAAAGGCAAAGAAGACCGGTAAGTACCATCATATCCAGTTACCTCATCCCTGGACGGAAGAAGAACTGAAAAAGATAGAGGATCAAGTCTTTAACGAAGAAAGAAGTGGTGCAAAGACGCCCTGTTGGGATGATCTGGAGGTGGGTCAGGAGTTAAAGCCCCTGGTCAAAGGACCTGTCACCATGACCGATGAGATCGCCTTTCTTATCGGGGGGGGTGCTCCCATACCAAGACTAACGGCGCACGCTGCAGCACTAAATTTCTACCGCCGCCATCCGGCCTGGTCATTCCGGGACCCTGTCAGCCATGGTTTGGAGCCGATCTATGCCGTCCATTACAACAGGGAAGCCGCCAAGGCCCAGGGGTTACCCTACCAGTACGACGTCGGTTTTCAGCGAAATGCCTGGCAGATTCACCTCATGACCAACTTTGCAGGAGATGATGGTTGGCTCAAGAAGAGCTTCTGTGAATTCCGCAAGTTTGTCTATTTCTCCGATGTGGTCTGGCTCAAAGGTACGATCGCCGATAAGTTCATCGACAACGACAACGAATGTTGCGTAAAGATTGAGACGACAACGGTAAATCAGCGAGGGGAAGAGGTGATGCCTGGATATGGAATCATAGCCTTGCCCTCAAAAAAGCATGGCTATGCACCGCTCGACAGGCGGTTGTCAGGGAGGATATGAAGTGGAGACCGCAACCCGGCATACTTGAGTAACAGAACTCTTGTGGCACCTTCTGACAAACGGTAGATGCAACAGATGGTGTACGTGCAAAAGCAAATTTTACGAGGACGGCAATGAGGTGGTCAAGAAACAAAAACAACAAATCACTCCAGAGAGGGGGAACACGTATGAAAAGATTTGTCAGATTAGTGTTCGTGGTATCGTTTATTTTAACAACCCTGATGTTTGGTATTCCAACGCAACAAGCAGAGGCAAAGGTGATGTTATTGATGGCGGGCAGTTCCGCTGCTACGACCAGCATTTCTCAGGCAGGTATGCGTTTTGTGAAAAGGGTACAGGAAGACTCAAAGGGTGAGATTATGATTAGCTTCAAACCCGGCGGTGAGCTCTATGCCGACAAAGACATTCCTACTGCCATCTCACAGGGCGCCATAGACCTGGCCGTGACCAACTTCGGAACCTGGAGCGGGATCGTTCCCTCTCTGGTCGCCATAGACCTGGCGGGGGGGGTCTACGAAGACGTACAGCACCTTTACAAGGCACAGGCCGGCGCCATGGGACAAATCCTGAAAACTGACCTGGCTGCCAAAGACGGCATTCTCGTCGGTTGGGGTGATAGTGGGCCCACTAATGTTTTTCTTTCCAAGAAGAAGCTGTTATCACACCCCGCAGATCTGAAAGGCCTTCTCGTCCGGTGTCCCAATAACGTGGTCCGGTGGCTCATGGAGGCCTATGGGGCCACACCTACCTTCGCAAGCGTATCCGAGCTGTATACCGCCCTCGAAAGGAATACCTTAGACGGTGCATTCAGTGCAATGGATCCGTCCAAGGCGCAAAAACTATACGAGGCAGCGCCCAATGTCACCTGGGTAACGACCTCGGTTTCCGCCCCAATGGGCGTTGTAGCGAGTAAAAGGGGATGGGCCAAGCTTACGCCGGCGCAACAGGATTTAATCTTAAAAGCCTGGGCGATAGAAATGGAGTGGAACAGGACAGATGTTGCACAGAAGAATTTGGATGCCTGGGATTACTATACGAAGAACCCCAAGGTTAAGACGCACAGAGTGACCGATGAAGAGCAAAGGAAGGAATGGGATCCGATCGCCCGTGAGTATCAGCTAAAGAAATTCATTGAGCTTGTAGGGAAGGAGAAGGCCGATCAACTCCTTAAAGCCATCGCTGCTGCAAAATAGTGATGTAAATAACTTATTTGGAGGGAACATGTCAGCACTACATAATACCGTTGAGGGATCTGCGGTAAAGCCGAAAGGCCAGGCATGGATCGGACGGGCGATCGATTTGTCCTGCGATATTTCGGGAGCGATTTGCGGTTCAATACTCATTCTCTGTGCTTTTTTCGTTGTTCTGCAGGTTGTCATGAGACGTATTTTAAATATGCCGACGCACTGGGTGCCGGATCTCACCACATATATCCTGATATGGGTCGGATTTCTCTCGGCCGGTTATGGGCTCAAAGAAGGCAGTCACGTTGTCGTTGACTCCCTGGTAGAGCATCTAAAGCCCAGAGTGAGGGGAGCCCTGGAAATAGTCTCCTACGCCGTTGTCGCTATATACGCGGCACTGTTCACGGTGTATGCCTATCAAATGGCAGCAACTTCTTTCAGGTTGCACGAAGTTGCCTTTACAGCATGGCGGGTGATAATATGGCCGGTGAAAATGGGGGTTCCTATCGGAATGGGTCTTCTGACCCTTATGTCGGCCTTGATGTGTGTCAGGAGCTGGCGGGCGTTCTCTGAGATGCGGGCACGGGGAGAAGAGGGAAGTACTGGAAGCTGCATCTTTGCAGCAGGCACTTTCGTTGTTATGGTGTGCGTAGGTGCATGGTTATTTGTCGATTACCCGTTAGTCGGGACGCTCATTCTCCTTTCCTCCCTCCTTGCCGCCGCAATTCCTATCGGATTTTCTTTGGGAGTTATCGGTTGCATAGGTCTCTTGATGTTATTTCGCTCTGATCAAGCATTAATCACTATGCCGGTCATGGGCTTTTCCCAGTTGAACAGTTTTACCCTTGTGGCGCTTCCCCTGTTCATGATTGCCGGCTCTCTGGCAAAGGCGGGCAGGCTCGCCGATAAGCTCTTCGATGTAGCCGCAGCATTTGTAGGCCATTGGCCGGGCGGGTTAGGTGTTGCAACAATCGTGGCCTGTGCAATTTTCGCCGCCATGGCAGGGTCGAGTGTTGCCTGCGCTGCGACGGTGGGCACTGTAGCGCTGCCTCTTCTCATGAAGAGGGGGTACTCTGGGAGATTTGCGTGTGGAATAGTGGCAGGGGGCGGCACCCTCGGAATCCTGTTGCCGCCAGGCACCAATATGATTATTTACTCAGTCCTTACCGAGGAATCGCTGGGACGGCTGTTCATGGCAGGTATCATCCCCGGGATTGTCCTCGCTGGCCTGTTTTCATTATATATCATGTGGAGCTGCAGAAACTCCAAAACATACGTGAGGGAGCCATGGACACCGTGGCCGGACAAAATCAAAACAGTCAAGAGTTCTCTTGTCGCATTGGCGATGCCCGTGTTGGTTCTTGGTCTCATTTATACGGGTACTGTCTATGTTACGGAGGCGGCAGGAATAGCTGTCCTCTATGTGTTGGTGGCCTGCCTTATCGAGGGAACCATCAAGTGGCGTGACCTGATAGGTATCCTCAGGGATAGCGCCAAGATGACGACGATGCTTTTCATGATGATCATCGGGTCTGTCGTGCTCGGGGGCATGGTATCTGTCCTGGGTTTCACGGAGAAAATTGTCGAGGGAGTTCTGGCCATGAACGTGTCTGCGAATATGGTTGTCTTTCTGATCATGGTTCTCCTCATCATTCTTGGAACGTATCTGGAGCCCTCTGCCATAATGTTCCTTTTTGTGCCTATGGCAGCCCCCTTGCTCAAATCCCTTGGCGTCGACCTTGTCTGGTTCGGCGTAATGTACGCGATCAATATGGAGATGGCCATTATCTCGCCGCCTGTAGGGACGAACATGAATGTGGTGCAACAGATTTCGGGTGTCAGTTATACCGAAGTCAACAAAGGAGTTATTCCCTTTATTGTCGTTATGGCAGTAGGCTTGATCATTATGGGTTTTTTCCCGCAACTGTCCTTGTGGCTTCCGAACTTGCTGATGAAGTAAGCGATGTCTCGGCGGTAAACAACTGATCGCAGGATAGGTAGCAATCTGATTTGTTGCGGCTTTATTCCCATGGCCGGACCCTATACGGATAACATCTCTGACGAGATGGAACGGGTATGGGCAGAAGAACTATACAATAACAGGGCTTGGCTGCAGCGCTTCAATTAATTAAAACATGTTACGCATATTTCCCCTCTAGAAAAGATTTTAGATACAGGAGGTGGAGAATAATAACAAAGAGTAAATATAAAAACCTTTTCGAACCTACGAAAATCGGCAAAGTGCAGCTTAAAAACCGCCTGGTCAAGACAGCCGCGCAGACTTATTTGTTTGATTCCGGAGAACATAGAATAAGCAGTCCGGCAAAGGCTTTCTATGGAGCTGTGGCAAAAGGCGGCGCAGGCCTGGTAATAGTGGAAACACCGGCAATGGAATGGCCGTTGGCAGAAACAGGCGACCGCCGTTTTCGAGTTGATGATGACAAATATATTAAACATATCCGTGAGCTCTCTGATGCAATCCATAAATACAACTGCCCTGCATTTGTGCAATTCTATCACCGCGGGCCATGGGGAGGAGCTTTTCAAAATAATCAACGAGTAGCCAAAAGAGTGGCAGCTTCGGCTGTTACTATAGGTGCTTTAAAATCTGTATTTGACGAGGCATCCGAGGAAGAAGCGCCAGAAGCCTTAAGCATAACAGAGATTGAAGAAATCACAGAAAGATATATAAACGGTGCGCTGAGAGTGGCCAAGGCCGGGTTTGATGGCCTTGAGATTAATACAGCCGGAGATCACCTGGGTCATACGTTTTTATCACGTTTCTGGAATAGACGCTGTGATAAGTACGGCGCTCAGAATATGGACAACAGGACCCGTTTTGTTGTCGATATATTGCGCGGGATCAAGAAAAGAGTGGGGCATGATTTCCCGGTGCAGATACTCATGAATGCCCTTGAAATCGGAGCAGGCGAAGAAAGTTTAAGTGTTGAAGAAGCAAAAGAAATCGCTAAGATATTTCAAGAGGCCGGGGCCGATTCCCTGCATATAAGGTCCCACTGGCTCGGTGTGCACCAGGGATCTTTCTGTCATGATGTGCTTTTTTATCCTGAGACCCATATCCCTTTAAAAGAATTCCCGAAAGAAATGGACTGGACCAAGAAGGGGGCTGGGGCAAATGTGCCCTTAGCAGCAATAATAAAAGGGACTGTTTCAGTGCCCGTCATGACCGTAGGCGGACTTGATGCCGACCTCGGAGAGAAGGTATTGCGTGAGGGTAAAGCAGACCTGATCGGCATGAACAGGCGTTTTTTCGCCGATCCGGAGTACCCTAACAAGGTAGCTGAAGGAAGACTCGATGATATCGCACCCTGCACGCATTGCAACCACTGCAATAAGGGGTACAATGAACCGCGGAGCTGCAGGATCAACGCTTGCTTTGGAACGGATCAGTATGAAGTCACAAAAGCCGCAAAGAAAAAGAAGGTGATAGTGGTGGGCGGAGGGCCGTCCGGGATGCAAACTGCCAGGATAGCAGCCATGAGAGGGCATGATGTAACACTCTTTGAGAAGGGGCCTTATCTGGGAGGGTCTTTACCGCTTGCTGCTATTGTAAAGGGGGTCCAAGTGGAGGATCTGCCGTCTTTGATCCGTTTTTTCAAAGGACAGATCAAAAAGCTGGGCGTAAATGTCCACCTTTCCAAAGAATTTACGCCTTCAGATATTGATAAAATCAAACCGGATGTTGTGGTGCTGGCATTAGGCGGTACTCCAACGCTTCCGGAAGTACCTGGAATCAACAGGCGCAACGTGATCAAAAGCGCCGACCTGTATGGCACTCTCAGATTGTTGATAAGATTTTTAGGGCCAAAGCTGTTAAGAGTTTTGACCAAAATCTGGATGCCTATCGGGAAAGACGTAGTTATCATAGGCGGCGCTATACAGGGCTGCCAGTTAGGAGAATTTCTGACCAAACGGGGCAGAAAGGTTACAATAGTCGATACTGAAAACGAACTAGGCAAGTGGCTGTATCCTGAGAGAAGAACCCGTCTGTTTTACTGGTTCAAGAAGAAAGGAGTAGAATTGATTAGCGGTGTAAAACTCGAGAAGATAACACCGGAAGGCTTAAGTGTTATTATAAAAGACGACAATAAACGGTTCTTGCAGGCCGATAAAATCATTCCTGCAATACCCCTGGCACCGAATCTTGAACTTATGGATAAGCTCAAAGGCAAAGTATCGGTAATCTATACTGTAGGTGACTGCACTAATCCGGGGATAATTCCGGATACAACGGCTGCCGGATGGGAAGTAGGTAATAAAATATAAAATGTCAAACAGCTTTTTGGATTCGTATCTGTACATAGTTTGACGCAATATGTCGTATGCTCTACCCATGTAAGAGTCCAAAAAACGTAAGGTGGATGTGTGATGAAAAAAGGAGGGAGTATGATAAAAAAATGTTTGCCAGCGTTGTTTCTTTTGTGCCTATTTGCGATGGTTCTCGCTTCGGTGGCGATCAACGCCGGTGCCCAGACGTTTCAGCTAAGCAGCCCTGACTTCGGGTCGAGTAAGGCGTTCACGGAGAAGTTTCTGTTTAATGGACTGGGCTGCGCTGGTAGTAATGTCTCGCCAGGACTGACATGGGAAAACCCTCCGGCCGGCACCAAGAGCTTTGCACTGATGGTTCATGACCCGGATGCTGTAACGGGTGGCGCCGGCATCTGGCACTGGATAATCATCAACATTCCGGCCGGCGCCCGGTCCATCGAGCAGGGTGCCGGCACGGCTGACGGCGCCAAGTTGCCGGCAGGTAGCAAACAGATCACCAATGATTATGCAGGATTTGCTGGCGCGCCTGGCTGGGGTGGACCCTGCCCGCCGCCAGGGGAAAGGCCGCACAATTATTACTTTACCTTGTACGCGCTCGGCGTTGATAAACTCGAACCGCCCCCTAATGCGACGGCATCGCACGTCGGCTTTATTGTGAATCGCACGCCCTTGGGCAAGGCGGTATTAACCGGGACCTACGGACGTTAAAAGAATATCGACAATCCGGTGCGCACAGGCATCACCGGTTCGGACTGCGGGCGACTTTCCCCGCTGGGCGGTGGAGTGAGCCCATCCCCCGGCTCTATTCAGCAGGAGAACTGGGTTCCATCTACTCCTATCTCTATCAGGGTGGTGGTAATCTCGCTGAGTGTTTTGCCTTCGGGCGTATTGCCGGCAGGAATGCGGCTTCCGAGACCCCATGGGAAGAGGCTTAATTGGGGCGCAGGCATCATTGGCCACTGCTGGGGTCTGACCCCGAACTCCATCTCCCCGATGTGCCATCCTCTATACGTTTTGCAGTTTTCTAACCAATCCTCTCGGCGACGGCGAGGGCCATTTCCTGGGTACTTGCGGTCCCGCCCATATCATAGGTTCTGGCCCTGCCTTGCTTGACGACCTCTCTCACAGCCTTTTCCAGAGTTGCGGCGCGGTCGGTTTCACCTAACCACTCCAGCATCATGACGACTGCGTTGATCATTGCGATGGGATTAGCCTTCCCCTGGCCTGCATATTTCGGGGCTGAGCCGTGCGTGGGCTCGAAGATCGCATAATGGTCGCCGATATTTCCGCTTGCTGAAAATCCGAGTCCACCGACGAGCTGTGCGGCCAGGTCCGAGATGATATCTCCGAAAAGGTTCTCCGCCACCAGCACCTCATACTGCTCCGGATTCTTCACCAGCCACATGACCATGGCGTCCACATTGGCCACATCAAAGGTGATTGCAGGATAGGCTTCAGCAATCTTTCTCGCCTCCCGGATCATCAGACCTCCTGTTTCCCGAAGGACATTTGCTTTTTCGACCAGAGTGACTCGCCATCTCCCGGACCGTTCAGCGTATTCAAATGCCCTTTGGGCGATTCGACGGCAACCTTCTTTTGTCATCAATCGGAGGGATAGGGCAATTTCATCGTCCTTTGCAGAAGAAAAGCGCTTCATGGCCGGATGATGCAATTCCAGGATCTTCCTTACCTCCGGGGGAAGGGGATGGAATTCAACTCCTGCATAGAGTCCTTCCGTATTCTCCCGAAAGATGACAAGATCGATCCCCTCACGATAGTTCAATGGATTTCCAGGAAAGGCCTTGCAGGGACGAAGATTGACGTAGAGATCGAACAACTGCCTGAGCTGAATAATGGGGCTCCTGTACCTGTATTTCATGCCTCTTTCCTGGAGAGAAGGATCGAGTTCCTGTTGAGCCTCATCTGCGGTCTTCGAGGTGATGGCTCCGAAGAGACAGACATCCGTCGAGCGGAGGAGATCAATGGTCCTCTGTGGAAGGGGCTCCCCTTCGTTTTTCCAGAATTCCCAGCCCACATCTCCCCAGATATATTCCGCGTCCAGCCCAAGCCTCTCCAGAGGGATGAACGATGTTTCCATCACCTCCTTTCCAATTCCATCTCCGGGGAGCACCGCGATGCGATATCTGGTCACTTTAGATTTCCTCCGTGCGTTCAAGTGGATTTCCTTGACAGATCAATCATTTTATAATATATCCACATCAAAAATGAAAAGGGAAATTGAGATGGGAACAATCGCAGAAGAGATCTTTTCACGAAAACTGGGCAGGGAGATTCAGGCCGGTGAAATTGTCCTTGCCGAGGTGGACTTCATCATGAGCCATGATTCTACGACTCCACTGGCCATCGAAGCCTGGAAGGAAATCGGGAAGCCCCTTTACGATCCTGATCGTCTCGTTATTCATCTGGACCATTTCTATCCTTCGCCGACCATCAACGGTTCCGTCATCCACAAGCGGATGCGGGAGTTTGTCCGGGACCAGGGTATCAAGCATTTCTACCAGGAAGGGATCTGCCATCAGGTGATGATTGAAAAGGGCTTTGTTTTTCCGGGAGGGATTATCGTTGGGGGAGATAGTCATACATGCACCTATGGCGCCCTCGGCTGCTTTGGGACAGGCATGGGTTCGACGGATATTGCCGTTAGTTATGCGACGGGCAAGAACTGGTTCATGGTGCCCAAGACCCTTCGTTTCGAGATCCACGGCAAATTTCCACAGGGAGTTTATGCGAAAGATTTGACTCTTCACATAGTGGCAAGAGTTGGAGAAGGAGGAGCTAACTATAAATCCTGCGAATTTGGAGGCCCTACCGTTCGGGCCATGTCGATCAGCGAACGTATCACTCTTGCCAACATGGCTGTGGAGATGGGTGGAAAGGCTGGCTTGATGGAGTCCGACGCGAAGACCGTTCGTTTCCTGAAGGGGAGGACATCTCGGTCCTGGCAGCAGATCCGACCTCGGGAGCCTCGATACGAGAATGTGATGGAGGTGGATGTTGGATCTCTGGAGCCTCTGGTAGCGGTTCCTCATGGGGTCGATCAGGTTAAAACCGTGGGAGAGGTTGAAGGAAAAGAGATCGATCAGTTCTTCCTCGGCACCTGTGCGAATGGAAGAATGGATGACTTGAAGATCGCAGCTCAAATCCTCGAGGGCAAGAAGATCCACCGTTTTTCGCGGATGGTGGTCAATCCGGCTTCAAATGAGGTCTACACTCAGGCCGAGCGGCAGGGGATCCTGCGGATTTTTCGGGAGGCAGGAGCCGTCGTCAATAGTCCGGGTTGCGGCCCCTGCATCGGCCGTCATCAGGGGGTTTTAGGCCCTAATGAGAGGGCGCTCACCACGATGAACCGCAACTTCCTCGGTCGCATGGGAAGTCCGGAAGCGGAGATCTATCTTGCCAGTCCTGCCACGGTAGCGGTCAGCGCGATCTTTGGACAAATCACCGATCCGAGGAAGATGCTGAGAGATTCATAAGATAGTTTGCTTTCACCACAGAGACACAGAGAGCACGGAGGACAAACGTGGGAAGAGTCTGGAAATTTGAAGACAATATTAATACCGACGAGATTATTGCCGGGAGATTTAACGTCACGACGGACCCGAAGGCCCTCGCAGAGCACTGTTTCTGCGAACTGCGGCCCGATTTCCCATCCAATGTCAAGCCCGGGGATCTGATCGTTGCTGGCGATAATTTCGGGACCGGGAGCTCGAGGGAACATGCCCCCATTGCTATCAAGGCCGCAGGGATCAAGGCCGTCATCGCCCAATCCTTTGCCCGGATTTTTTACCGGAACTCGATCAACGTCGGCCTGCCGATCTTTATTTCTGAAGGGATTGCCAACCTTGTGGAGGAGAAGGATGATCTCGAAATCGACTTTGAGCATTTCCACCTGAGGAACACGAAAACCGAGAAGACCATCATGCTCCAACCCTTGCCTCCCTTCGTCTTCAAGATTTTCAAAGCAGGGGGAATCGTGCCGCTATTAAAGGAAGGAAATTTAGAGGATCTGTACTGAGAGGAGGCCGGTCATGTCATACGAGTATCTAAGGCAAAAAGATGTTTTCCCCTTCCGCCTCGCCAAAGAGATCGGAAGAATAGAAGAACATGTCCTCGAACTAAACCCTGCAGACGAAGAACGGGTCAGGAGGATCCACCAGGAGTCGATTGTCATCGATTTCCATAACCACCTGTACGTCCTTCCCGATGACATGAAGGATATTGATACCTATTCCAGGCTGGGAAGGCCTACCACAGGCTACAAGGGGATGAAACAGGCAGGGATGACAGCGTGCCTGAACGGTATGGGTGGCCTTACTGCGAGACGCAACTGCCCCGTTCCGTGGCAATTCGAGGATGTCGTCTGGGATCTCGGGATGCGGCAGGCGGACATGGATCATCACAAGGATGCCGTGATGAGAGGGTATTCGGTAAAGGATATCCTGGAAGCCAAGAAGAGCGGAAAAGTGGCAATCGTTCCACACATTGAAAACGGGGGAGTCATTGGAAACGATCTTGATAAATTGGATGTTCTCTATGGCCTCGGGATCCGGTGCATGGGGCTTTCCTACAACAGCCGGACTCCGATCGCCGATGGCTCAACCGAACGAGGAGATGGCGGAATGAGCCGGTTTGGTCTCAAGGTGATCGAGAGAATGAACCGGCTCGGAATCCTGATCGACTTCTCCCATAGCTCGGATCTTTCAACGAAAGAAGGCATCGAGGCCTCCGAAGCCCCGTGCTGTTACACCCATGCCATTGCGAGGGGTATCACCGATAACGCGAAGGGGAAGTCGGATGAGCTTCTGGAAATGATTGCAAAGCGCGGCGGTGTGATTGGAGTCGAGGCAGTCCCCAACATCACGAGTCTTGGCGAGAAACAGACGGTTTTCGATGCGATCGATCATGTCGAATATATCGTGAAGCGGGTGGGCATGGATCATGTCGCCATCGGGACGGACGTCATGTTCGGGGACCATGTGGCTTTTCATAAACAGATCGCGGATTCCATGGGGCTGAAGGAGGCAATCAAGGCATTTAATGCCGACCACGTCGAATACATTGAAAACCCAGGCCAGTTACCCAACGTGACCAGAGCACTGGTTGCGAGAGGGTTTTCGAACGAGGAAATCAAGAAGATCATGGGAGGGAACGTCCTTCGCCTTCTTGACAAAACAGTCGGATAAAGGCTACCCTCCAGACGCCGAGAGCGCAGAGGAAAACAACAAGGAGAGGAAACGATGCCTGAAATGGATGCGGACAAAGCGAAAATTGCCAAAGAAATAGAGTCTCATCAAGAGCGGTTCTGGAGGATCTCGGATGCCATCTGGAGCTATGCGGAGCTGGCCCTTGAGGAGTATCGATCGTTTAAGCTCTTAGCCGATACTCTTGAAAAAGCCGGCTTCAAGGTGGACCTCGGCGTGGCTGGATTGCCCACAGCCTTTGTGGCTACCTGGCGCCATGGAACCGGAAAACCCGTGATCGGGTTCCTGGCAGAATATGATGCCCTGCCCAATCTCTCCCAGAAAGCGGGTGTCCCCTCGCAGGACCCGGTTGTTCCGGGCGCGCCGGGGCACGGATGCGGCCACAATACGATGGGCGCAATGCAGGCACTGGCGGTGGTCTCCCTTCAGGAGATCATGAGAAAGAAGGGAGTGAGCGGCACGTTAAAATACTTTGGTTCACCCGGTGAAGAGAATGCCGTCAGCCGTCCTTATATGGTCCGGGAAGGACTGTTCAAGGATGTCGACGTCGTGATCGACTGTCACTCATGGGATTTTTTCAAGGTGGCCCACGGAATGGAAGGCACGGCTGCCTGTTCCTTTATCGCCACGTTCAAAGGCAAAAGTGCCCACGCAGGAGGGTCCCCGTGGCTGGGGAGGAGCGCCGTCGATGCCGTGGAGCTGATGCACGCCGGAACAGAGCGAATGAGGGAGCATATCCTGGGAACGCAACGGATCCACTGGGTCACCCTGGAGGGAGGGGAAGCGCCCAATGTCGTTCCCGACAAAGCGAGCACCTGGTACATCGTCCGCGGATTCGATGAGAATCTGGAGGGCCTTCTCAAATGGTGCATGGATTGCGCCAAGGGGGCCGCCCTCATGACCCAGACCACCAGTGAGGTCATGGTGCTGACCGCGATCCATCAGCGTTTCAGCAACCAGGGGCTGGCAGAGCTGGTCTATGAAAACATGAACGCGGTCGGAAGACCGGAGTACACCCGGGAAGAGGAAACGTTTGCGCGGGCCATGCAGAAAAATGCGGGACTTCCTGTCGTGGGTGTGGACTATCCTCTTCGATTGACCTCGCCCGAGACGGAGCCGTTCCGGGGAGGCTCAAGCGATGTGGGCGACGTGACCCTGGTCGCTCCGACGGTGAGCCTCCGCTTCCCGGCCCGTATCCCGGGATGTCAGTCCCATCACTGGACGGTGACTGCCAGCGGGGCGACCTCTTTTGCCCATAAGGGAATCACGGCAGGCGCCAAGGTCGCTGCCTTCACAGCCTATGACCTCATGACAAAACCAGATCTCCTAAAAAAGATCGGGTCTGAGTTTGAAGCGCTTTCGAAGAAGCGGCCCTACAAGACCTTTCTTCCGGACGATGCCGAGCCTCCATTGGGATGGAACGCTGGCATTATGGAGAAATATCGAGGTGAGATGGAAAAATTCTATATCGATCCCGAACCGAGGAGAAGGAAGCGAGGAGGGAAGCAATGAGGTTTACCGTATACGGCAGCGGTGCAATGGGTGGTTCTCTGGGTGCATACCTCGCAAGAAGTGGCGAGGACGTCCTCTTTGTCGACAAGGATCCCGACCATGTGCAAGCGATGAAGACCAGTGGTCTCCGGATCGATGGAGAGCGGGGCGAATTCACCGTTAAAGTCAGGGCCGTGATGCCAGAGGAATTGAATGGAGGGCAAGATGTTGTTTTACTGGGTGTGAAATCCCAGCATACCGAGGAGGCATTGCAACAGTTCGCGCCATTGCTTGAGCGTGATTCCATGGTTGTCTCCATTCAAAACGGACTCAATGAAGAGAAGATCTCAAGGGTGATCGGCAGGGAGAGAACCATTGGCGCCTTTGTGAACTGGGGAGCCGACTATATCGGACCCGGCCATATACGGTTTGGAAAAGTTGGATGTTTTTACATCGGGGAGATGGATGGAGCCATTTCTGAACGGATTCAGAAACTTCAGAAAGTCTTTTCCGTTTTTCTTCCGGCCGAGGTGACGGATAACATCTGGGGCTATCTCTGGTCAAAACAGATCTTTTCTTCAATACTCTTTTCCACGGCCTTGACGGATCTTCCTATCTATGAGGCGCTGGAGCCTCCTGAAGTCCGGAGGATTCTGGGAAGTCTCGTCCGGGAAGCGATGCAAGTTCCGAGAGCACTGGGTATTGAGCTCGAAGAATATGAGGGAGAATTCTTCCCGTCCTTATTCCTCGATCATCGTGATGATGAAGCACTGAACATCGTCGCAAATCATTTCCGCGGGAGGATCAAGAATAAGACCGGTGTGTGGAGGGACATCGCAGTTCGAAAACGGCCCACAGAGGTTGAAGGAACGATCGGAGAAACGGTGAGAAAGGGGGAGTCCCTCGGAATCTCTCTTCCGTTGAATCGCAAGCTGGTGGCGATGATCCATGAACTGGAGCAGGGCCGACGCCAGATGACCATCGATAATTTCAAGGTCTTTAAGGAATAGCTTTCCAGAGGTGACTCGGCACTTCGGCCTCCCATCAGCCCGAAAGGACTGAGTTACAGGTTCCCATGAGGAATGTAACTCTGGGCTTTAGCCCTGACTGGGGGATTTTGATATTCCTGGTATGTTGCTCGACGTAAGAAATCTCAAAACCTATTTCCATACGGACGACGAGGTGGTAAAAGCGGTCGATGGAGTCGGCTTCACCGTCGAGCCGGAACAGACCCTGGGGATTGTCGGAGAGAGCGGTTGCGGAAAATCCGTAACTGCCCTTTCCATCATGGGCTTGATACCGAAGCCGGCCGGAAAGATCGAGGGCGGAGAGATCCTGTTCAACCGCAAGGGAGAGGCCATTGACCTGCTGAAGCTCGATCCCCAGGGGAAGGAGATGCGCTCCATTCGTGGCAACGAGATCGCGATGATCTTTCAGGAGCCCATGACCTCCCTTAATCCGGTCTATACGGTCGGAAACCAGATCAGGGAGGCGATCTGCCTCCACCAGCGCGTCAAGAAGAGGGAAGGGCGAGACATCGCAATTGAGATGCTGAGAGAGGTGGGGATTCCTCTTCCGGAGCGGCGCATTGACCAGTATCCACACGAGCTCTCCGGCGGGATGAGGCAACGGGTCATGATTGCCATGGCCCTCTCGTGCCATCCTTCCCTCATCATCGCAGATGAGCCGACGACTGCCCTCGATGTGACGATTCAGGCCCAGGTTCTCGATTTGGTGATCAGCCTGCGCAACCGTCTGAAGACCTCCATCATGCTCATCACCCACGATCTTGGGGTGATCGCAAGAATGGCGGATGAAGTCGTCGTGATGTATCTGGGCAAGGTGGTGGAGCACTCGAAGGCCCGCGATCTTTTTCATCACCCCAGCCATCCCTACACACAGGGCTTGTTGAATTCCATTCCTTCTCTTACAACCCGGTCCCGGTTAACTCCCATCGAGGGGGTTGTCCCGGATCTGCTTGATCCCCCATCCGGGTGCGGATTCGAGCCTCGCTGCTCAAAATCAATGGAGATCTGTAAGAGCGAAGTCCCTCCGCTCAGGGAGGTTTCGCCGAAACACGAAGCCGCCTGCTGGCTCTTTCACTCATAAAAGTTTATCTCCCTCTCCCTCGATGGGAGAGGGTGGGGGTGAGGGTGAGTCAAAAGTTTCGCCCCCTCACCTCTCGCCGCGCTGACGCGCAGGCACAACGGGCAATCCTCTCCCCCTATCGGGGGCGAGGAAGGATTTGGTGCTATTTTTTACTGAGGAAGGTATCGGGAATTGCCATCTGATAGCGCCCTATTGGAAGTCAAACATTTGAAGAAATACTTTCCCGTCCGGGCGGGGGTGTTTCAGCGCGTGATCCACTATGTCAAGGCAGTGGACGATATTGATTTTTCCATCTGTGAGGGAGAGACCCTCGGTCTCGTGGGAGAAAGCGGATCAGGCAAGACGACGACCGGACAGACGATCCTCCGGTTGACCGAACCCACAGGTGGAGAGATCTGGTTCAACCGTACGGCGTCCGATAAAGGCGGGGAAGGGTCCGGGAAGATGAATCTTGCCGCTGCATCTCCCAGGACAATGAGGGTGATAAGACCGAACATGCAGATTATCTTCCAGGATCCCTATTCTTCTCTTGATCCCCGTATGACCGTCCAAGCCATTATCGGTGAACCGCTCTTTTTGCAGGGTGGAAAACCTATGGAGGAACGAAAGGAACGAGTGCGTGAGATCTTGATCGATGTGGGGCTCAAACCGGAACATATGAAAAGGTACCCCCACGAGTTTTCCGGAGGCCAGCGCCAGCGGATCGGGATCGCCCGGGCCCTTGTTCTTCGCCCGAAATTGGTCGTGGCCGACGAACCTGTATCTGCCCTCGATGTCTCCATCCGGGCCCAGATCATTAACCTGCTTGAGGATTTGCAGGAGAAATTCCACCTGACCTATCTTTTTATCACCCATGACCTCTCTGTGGTCAAACACATCAGCGACAGGGTGGCTGTGATGTATCTCGGTAAGATTGTTGAGTTGGCTCCGAGCGAGGAATTATTCGGAAATCCGAAACACCCCTATTCGGAGGCCTTGATTTCGGCGGTCCCGGTCCCCGATCCTGACTACGAAGCAGATCGAATCTTGCTTGAAGGGGATATCCCGAGCCCGGTCGACCCACCGCGGGGCTGTCATTTCCACACGCGATGCAAGTATGCTGAAGATCTCTGCAGAAATGAACCGCCTCTTATCCGAAAGATCGGCGCAGAACACTTTGTCTCCTGCCATTTCGCGGACCACCTCAGTTTAAAGCCTCTCCGGAAAAACTAATGCCCCATGCCCGATGGGCACCCCCGACCCATGAAAACTTGTTTCTGATCTTGCTTAACTCTTCTCGCAGAGGCGATCCTGCGTGATCGCCCTTTTTCCGGGAAGACACTCAGGTCTACCCCTACGGAACATCTGATTCACGAACACGGTCGCGTTATCTTCTACATGATATGAGTGAAGTTGCGGAAGTTGGAATTGGACCTTACGGGCATTGTCAGGTGAGGTAACGCTTCCTGATTCGAGGTTTGGCAGATTTCCAAAAGACTGAAGGACAATAAAGGCGATTCTTCCTTGACAATACTAATTATCAGTTTTTAATAATTTTAAATGATGAAAGACCGGTTGTGGCCAAGGCTTTTTAGTCTATTGTCTCAAAAAAAGCGTCCTTCACACCATCTAAGAGCTGGAATGATCTCATCCGGATAGAAAAAATGTCAGCCTGAGGGTCATTCAAAAAATCTGTTAAATGGGGATGCCTTTTTAAAAAGGTTGTACGGATAAGGTCTTTTTCACGGGAGTCCTTTATCGTTTGAAACTCTCCGCTAATAGTCAGAGCTTTTATGTGAATCCTTTTTCTCCCCCTTTCTTCTTCACGAGTATCGATGAGAAGGCTGACCATGGGGTTTTCCATTAAATTGGCATATTTTTTCGTCTGTCTGTGGGAAATCATATAGATCTCCTGACCTTTCTCATCCGAAAGATAAGACATGAGAGAACAATGGGGCTTCCCATTGGAGACGGTTGCCAAAACACAAAGATCATTTCCCTTGACGATGTCCTTCATTCTCTCCAGCATTTGTTTTCACCTTCCTCCATTATTTTATCCCTTCGTACTGGACCATTCCATCTAAAGATTTAGAATCCACAGAGAAAAGTTCAATAGAGCTGCAAAGCTGACCCACAAGAGATAGGGGAGGAGAAGCAGTCCTGCAACCGTTGAAATTTTAAGGAAATTCAGGATCGTCAATAAGATGGCAATCCAGAGAAGAAGAATATCCATCAGGCCGAGAAGAGGTGACCGAAGCCCGAAAAAGGCCGCTGACCAAAAGACATTGAGAATCAATTGGACAAAAAAGAAGATGAATGCGGTTTTGACCTTTGGGTGCTCTCCGCTCCGCCAGACCATGAATAGAGATATTCCCATGAGGATGAACAGACTGATCCAAACCGGACTGAAAATCCAATTGGGAGGCGTAAAAATTGGTTTATTCAATGTCTGATACCAGGTAGGAATGGCCGGGGTGGTAAAAAGCGAACCCAGAATCCCTGCCAACTGACAAAGGATGATGCTTACAGCCAGTTTTAGGATATCGGTGGGTTTCATCTCATTCCTTTCCCTATCCGGGGTATTAAGAAAGGGGTTCTCTTCTTATACGCCAAATAATCAGAACCGAACCGTTCCTCTAACTCGTTCTCTTCGATCGTCTTAATGTATATTAAAATACCCACGGGATAAACCAGACCTAACCCCATAGCAGAAAGGGAACCCAGCCAGAGTGAAATGCCTAAATAAAAAAGGTCCGTTCCTAACGTCATAGGGTTCCGGCAGTAAGTATAGGGTCCTTTGACAATAAGCTTCTGCGTAGCCATCAGGGGTATCGGAGTTCCTTTCCCCGATGAAAACTGAACCTTCACCGTCCAATTGGCGAGCAGCCAACCGATGACGATGAAGATTGATCCCATGACGGGGTTTATCAGTCCATAACGAAAGTTTGGGAGGTTCATCCATTGATCGATATAGAGCGACGCAATAACGATGAAGAAAGGGATGACGATCCAAAAGATAAAGCCTCCAAAAACGACGGCGATCATTCTCTGCTTTTTACTATATTCGTGCTCAGCCCACTTTCTGAAACGATTCATCATGACCTTTCCCGCTTAAAATTATAACACGGTTCTGGGTTGAACCAGCAAGAATGGAATGGGAAGGGGCTTAAAGTGTTTCGTGAAGATAACAATTAAGTCGAAAAATTACTTTGGGATGTGAGCGGTCGGACCCCAGATAACCGGAATGTCAAGTTTTTTTTGGTTTCCGAAACGAGGGAAATCGACCCTGACTCCGTGCACAAAAAGCTCGAATGGGGCAATCACAGGATCAATCCGACCGCCTTGCTGTCTGCGAACGGTGCCATTCGAATGTCTTATCCCTTCCAATCCCTTCCTTTTCCCTTGACATACAATTTTGCTTTTCGTAATATTCGATTCATAAAACGGAGAAAACAAACCTCAACCTGTGGTATCGGGAGAAACCGGTCTACTCGACTCGAATCAAACGATAGAGACGGAAGGAGGTGACTTCGAGAGACATGCTGTTGCTGCAAGCCGGCCCGGTGAATCGAGAAGCGTCGGGCCAATGTGCTAAAAACCGAATTCATTGACGAAAGGGGGATTGGATATGGAGTTCAGAAAACCATCCATCGTGATTGCTGCAATACTTTTTACCGTCGCCTTCATTTCGGAATTATCGTTTGCGGCCGGGCCGGCAGAGCATCAGCCCAAGATCCAGTGCGGTGAACTGGCTGGCCTGAAAATCCCAGCCCCGGCCATCGGCCTGCCCACGAGTGGCGCGACCATCACGTCGGCCACCCTGGTAGGAGCGACACCGCAGAGTGTGGACCCCAATACCGGCAACATCGTGCTTCCCATGCCCGAATACTGCAAGGTCATCGGAACTATTGCCCCGATTGACCCCAATGCGTTTCCGATCAATTTCGAGATCAACCTTCCCACAGGGTGGAATGACCGTTCGATGCATTTCGGTGGAGGCGGCTTTAACGGGGTTCTTGTCACCGGTCTCGGTACGAGATTTCCGCAGCCACCCGACGATCCGGTGCCTCTGGCCCGGGGCTACGTCACGTTCGGAAGCGACTCGGGTCACACGGGGAACAACGCGGCCTTCGGGGTCAACAACGAAGCTCTGCTCAACTTCGCATACGAGCAGTTGAAAAAGACCAGGGACGCCGCGTTCTCGATCATCGAACGCTATTACGGCAAGCTGCCTAAGTACAGCTACTTCAATGGCCATTCTGAGGGCGCGCGGGAGGGGCACGCGGTGGTGCAACGCTTTCCCAGGGATTACGACGGGGTCGTCGCCGTGGTACCCATCATCAGTGAGGAGGGAACCCATATCCACGACAATGCTGTCCTGACCACGCTGGCGGACGGCGGCTGGATGAACAAGAACAAGATCAAGCTTATTACCGATTCAACAAATGCCCTCTGCGACGAGCTCGATGGCCTGAAAGATGGCATCATCAGCAAATACGGCACCCTCGATCCGGGTTCCGGATGGAAGGCGGCCTGCCAGCACGATGCTTCCGTGCTTCGTTGCCCCTCGGGCAAGGATGGAGGGGACCACTGCCTGTCGGATGCCCAGCTCGCGACGGTGAACATGATTCGCAATCGGTTCGTCCTGCCTTTCACGCTCGCGAGCGGTAGCACAGGGTACGTCGGATACGGAGCAGTGGGCGGAGAAAGTAATGGCACGGCATGGGACACTGTGCTCATTGGCAGCAAAGCGCCCCCTGTGCCTCAGCCCACGGGGATCTGGAGCCAGAGCGATTTCGGTGTAGGGAACATTCCCTACTATGGCCACACCAACATGCGCTTCTTCGTTGCCCAGGATCCCAACTTCCAGACCTATCACTTCGATCCAATCCCGTACAAGCCGAGGATCCAGTACCTATCGGCAATTCTGGATACGATTGATCCCGACATATCCGAGTTTCTGAAACGGGACGGAAAGCTGATCATGAAAGAGAATACGTGCGACTACCACCGCAGCGTATTCTTAGGCATCGACTATTACAAGGCGCTGCTCGATAAATTCGGCCAGGCAGCGCTTGACAAGTCCGCAAGGCTATACGTGGCGGTGGGGGCCAATCACTTCGGCCAATTCGCGCCGTCTCAAGCCGACCTCATCACCCTGTTGGAAGATTGGGTGGAGAAGGGGAATGCCCCGCCACAGAATATCGTCGGCGTGGAAATGGACCTCAAAACCCTTCAAACCCTGCGGTCGCGGCCGATGTGCGGCTACGGGCTCTACCCCAGGTACAACGGCTCGGGCGATCCAAACCAGGCGTCCAGTTTCACCTGTTCCCCTTTATAGAATGGAGGTGCATATGCAATACTTCAGAAGATTCGTAATGATTGGACTCAATGTTTTTATTGTCTTACTGTTGCTGGCAAGCCCGGGTGTGACTGCCCCAAGCAGCCCGGTCTTGACGTGTCCAGATTTGATGGATATGACCAAGTTCTTCTATCCCGCAGCGACGATCAGTTCAGCGACGATGGTTCCTGCCGGCGGTGGACTGCCCGAGCACTGCAAAGTAGAGGGATGGCGGTGGCCTGACGACGGCTTTATCGTTAAACTGCCCTCAACATGGAACGGCCGGCTCTTTCAGGTTGGAAATGGCGGTGCAGCAGGCACCATCGCTGAATCGGACATGGTGCTGGGATTGACGATGGGTTTTGTTACAGCCGGAGGAAGCGGGGGCCATAGAACTCCCGCGACGTTCTACCAGTTCGGTTATTTTGTCAGTGATCCCGCAGCGTACCAGAAAGTGGTCGATTACTGCTCCGGTTCGGTTCACGCGACCAACGAACTGGTGCGGAGGATGATCAAGGCGTACTACGGCGTCCCACCCGACTACGCTTACTACGTCGGTTACTCCACGGGCGGACGGCAGGGCAGGATGGAAGCCCAGCAGTATCCGAATGATTTCGATGGAATCCTTGGCGGTGGCGACCCCGCTCCGTTCACAGTGAGAACGATGGAAGATGCGTGGACAGCCACCCAGGTGCTCGGGGCTGCCTACGTACCGCACGCGAAGCTCCCCATGCTCGCCGAAGCGGTCATGGCGAAGTGCGACGGTATCGACGGGCTCGTCGACGGCCTCATTGACGACCCCAGAAAATGCACCTTCAATGCCATGACCGATCTGCCCGCTTGTGCTGGAGATGTAGATGGGATGGACTGCTTCACGCAGGCGCAGCGACAGGCTGTTTACAACATCTACCGGGGGCCACAGAATGGGGCGGGCACGCTCCTCGCCAAGGGAGCCAGCTACGGGAGCGAGGCCATCATGGCCGATGGCAATAGCGGCTGGACGATGTTTGTTCCCGCCACACCTGGGGCGGCTACATATGCCGCAAGGCTTGGGGCCAGTTTTGTTCGGTGGATCGGACTGCCTCCACGTGGGGGAGGGCCGAACTGGGATTGGAAGACGTTCAACGTCGACACCGACTGGGATATTGTAAGGAGTAACTGGGGACAGGCATGCGATAGCGTTGACGCGGACCTCCGGGCTTTTAAGGTCAAAGGGAAAAAAATGATCGACTATCACGGCTGGAGCGATGCGCTCTGCTGGTCCTTCCGGGCGGCCGATTACTACGATCAGGTGGTGAAAACGATAGGCAGTCTCGATGAGACGAGGAAATTCTTCAAACTCTATATGATCCCGGGGATGACCCATTTTCCCGGAGGCCGCGGCGTCTTCGACAGAAATACCTTACGAGAGCCCTTCTTCTTAGCCTTACAGGACTGGGTCGAAAAGGGCACTGAGCCCGGAGCGTTTGTCGGTTCCCGTCCGGCAGTCCCGGGAAGGTGGGGCGCGATAACGAGGCCGCTCTGCCCTTATCCGGAAGTCGCCCGATACCGCGGGACGGGGAGCATCGACTCTGCGGAGAACTTCACCTGTGAAATTCCGTCTCCGTGAAACATGGAGCGCGGGACATGGGATCTGAAGGGGTAAGCGATAACCGGGAGGGACAAGGCGGAACCCTTTTTGAAACGTAAACCACGCCATCGTGGAGGTCTGAACATCTACCATCGGTGTGGACTTCTTCCTGTAATCAGTTTAAAGTCCCTTTTCCGTTCCTGTGCAGGTTTCAACCAGATATCTTCAGTCTGGGCAAGGAGCAGATATTGGCAAGATATTCTCGCTTTTAGGAGGTCCAAAACTACCCCGGTATATCGGACGGTTGGCTCCTTGCTTTCTGAAAGATTGATTTCTGAGGACCCCTTTTCATAGAATCTTTTAAGTTATAATCCTCAAGAGAAAGTTTTCACAAGCTCATTTTTAATATTGACATAAATCCCACTTTTGGTATCCTTGCTTCAACAATCCTAAAGAAGCTCTCTCTTTCCAAAGGGGGTGGTGGATGGAGAAGGGCGTTTAGAATTCTCTCCACAATGTGAAATTCTGACCCGACAATTTAGTACCGGGGTTATAGAAAGCAACATAAGTAATGCAACACACGGCCACCACAAAAAGCCCAAAAACACAGGATAAAACGGTTGGGGTCCTGTTGCATTACTTTTGCGGTCCTCTATAATTTCGGATTGCTATCTGACTTAAAGGTTTCTTAAAGGCCTCCCAATAAAAGAAAGTCCAAGAAAAATTAGTCACAAAAAAGCTTTGAACGAGTAAGTAGAAACTCGCCCGCCGTGGATTGGTGTGGAAGGTAACCGGCCTGAGAATTTTGACGAAAGGAGGAAAATCCGATGGTGCTCTATGTCATGAAATGGAACATCCACCCAGACAAGGTGGAAGCCTACTTAAAATGGACCGAGTCAGCAATCCAGCGCGCCCTGGCTGTGCCAGGGGTGGTCGAGCTTCGAGTGTACCGCCCAGCCACTGGGGCGCACCAGATAGTGGCAGCCTATGAGTTCGCCGACTTTGCTGCTTGGGCTGCCTGGTATAGCAACGCAGAGGTCCAAAAAATCGTAGATGAACTGCACACAATCGCCATAGATGTGACTACCGATCTCTGGGGACCGGCGCGAAACGTTCCTAAGCCACTTCGGCCCGGTAAATAGGCTCGGAGTTGATATATCATCGAGTAAAACGGCGGCTTGCCACTCATGACACGGCGGGCGAATTCTGAGATCAGCGTGAGGTTTTGACAGTTCAAGCAGGCCATTAACTATAGTGTCAAACGCTTCCGTTTCTATTGGCCTTGATCGTTATGCTTATTCTAATCGTAATCCTTAACTTTCTTTTTTTATGAAATCATTTTACTTGTGAAGTCGTTAAGTAAGAGTCGATCTGACATTGCCTGTCAGATTAAGTACCGTTCGGGGCAACTAATCAACCACCCGCCAGAGATACCAGCTCGCCACGCTCCTGTATGGCCTCCACGGTTCACCAATCAAAAGCATTTCATCCGCTGAGGGTATCTGCTGGAGATTATAAGCAAGCCTAAACGCCCTCCTGAGGCCAGCGTCCGAAACCGACAGAACATCTGGCTTTCCGAGCCCAAAGATAAGAAACATCTCCGCTGTCCACCTTCCAACACCCGATTGGGTTACAAGTTTGGAGATAACTTCTTCCTCAGCACATCCTGCCAAAGAGCTAAACTCAAGCTCTCCATTTCTCACTGCCAGAGCCAATTTCCGAATGTAATCCCTTTTGGGTCGTGATAACCCTGCGGTCCTATAATTTTGCGGGGACATTTTTAGGATACCTTCGGGGGTAAAGTGGTTGCGCCCCAGCAAGTCGAACATCCTGCCTTTTATTGCTCTTGCTGCGCTGGCCGAAATCTGTTGACTGATGATGGATGACGCAAGGGCATGGAAGGGATTATCGAGTGCGGGCGTAATGGCGCAGGTGCCGTGTTCTTCAATCAAGGCCGCAAGAATCCTATCTGCGGATTTTAGATGCCTCATGGCTTTCCTAATTAAGGAAGGGGTCAAGGGTTTTTCCATATCCACTTTTAACCCCAATCCGAGTCGGAATTCAATATTCCCTTCCAACCCTCTGATTAGCAATATTCACTTCCGCCTCCCGTCAGTTTCCCTCCGGCGTGAATCCTGGAGGGACAGCCCACGACTGGGACAGCGTGGAGCCGCCCTTGTCATAAATATCAAAAAGGTCTGGATCTCCGCTATCAACGTTGTGTTTTCCAGGCTCCAAAAACTTAAGGTTTCAAGATCAAATAGCGTCATTTCCTTATTATTTACGAGGAGTTAAATCTGGCAAGATATGTTGATTTCCTTGTGTTGAGGTCTGCGATCAGAATCTAAGAAAATTTATCTTGACTATTTTTTAACAAAATGTAATATTTGACTTCAACATTTTCCATTAAGAAATAATTTGTTTATAAATAATTTTTATTTAGTGATGATTTAGGAAAATTTATCTTGACTATTTTTTAAAAATATGTAATACTTGACTTAAAAATTTTCCATTAGGAAATAATTGGCTTATAAATAATTTTTGTTAAATCATAGGATTGCCTTGATATTTGGATGCGGCAGTTCATCACGTCCAAAAGTTCCTTAGCCCGAGGTATAGGAGGTGGGCGATGACTCACAGATTGGGTTCAAGACATGATTCTTCGCCCTAACAGGTACAATTAGTTAAATGCATTGAATGGAGGGAGAGGATCATTAAGGGAAAGAAAGCTCTTGATTCCACGGACAACGAGATCATTCGGCTCCTCCATGAGGATGGCCGAATGTCAGCCGGTGAGATGGCGAAGCGCCTGCACGTCACTACGCCAACGGTTCGGTCAAGGCTGAAAACCCTCGAAGAAGCTGGCTTGCTCAAGATATGCGGTCTCATCGATCCCGGGCAACAACGGGAAGTCATGACTGCGCTCGTTGCCATGAGCATCCGTTCCGGTGGGAAGATGGACCAGATCCTGAAGAAGATAGCAGATCTGGACAATGTCGTTTGGGCGGCTGTGGTAAGCGGCCGCTACGACATTATTGCAGAGGTTGCCTTCAAAGGGGGGACTGCCGAATTGTACCGTTTTACGACGGAGACGATTCTCAAGATGGCTAATGTTGTTCGGAGTGAAACCTTTATAGTCATGAAGTCGAAGAACAATTGGATCACTGTGCCCAGGGGGGTGGGCGACATCTGACGGAATGCGTGGTTCCCCTGTGGAAAGAACTGATTGGGTTGAGAGGCTGTTCGATGACAGCATGCCTGGAGGTCTCCAGAATCATATCCCGGTAAGTCAATGAGAGGAGACTTTTCATGATCGATTGTATTGCGATTATCGGGGCAGGAAACGGCGGCAAGGCCGCGGCAGTTGATCTGGCGTCTCAGGGCAAACGTATTCATCTGTTTGAATTCCATGAATTCAAGACGAACCTTGAGGAAGTCTTGCGGGATAAGGCTCTGACGGCAACCGGAGCTGTGACAGGCCGAATGACCCTCGACCGGGTCACCTGCACTCTTCCAGAGGCTTTGGAAGGATCGGACACGGTCATGGTTTGCACTCAAGCGCTGTCTCACGATCGGACCGCACGGGAACTCGCGCCGTTGATTCGTCCAGAACAACTCGTCATTCTTAATCCCGGGTCCACGGGTGGGTCTCTTCACTTTGCCCGAGTTTTTCGAGAGCTTGGGGTCAAGAAGCTTCCGATCTTAGTTGAGACATCCACCCTGACCTATGGTTGTCGCGCCAAAGGCGCACATGTGGAAGTGAGCGTTAAGGTTAGACGCGTCGTTTACAGCAGTTTCCCTGGCTCGCAGTTGGGAAAGATTGGCCCCGAGCTTGAAGCGCTTTTCCCGGGTCTTGTCCGCGCAGCCCATGTCCTTGAGGCAGGTTTGAACAATGCGAATCCGGTCATCCATCCGGCTATCACGATACTTAACCTGGCGCGCATGGAAAAGGAAGGAAGCAAAATGTTCTTTTATCGGGACGGTGTCTCTCCAGGAGTCTCCCGATTGATCCGGAAACTCGACGAGGAAAGGATGGCTCTCTTGAAGGCCATGGGATCTCCTGCTCAACCGGATACAGTGACCTCGGTTGAACAAGGTTACGCGACGAGCACGGACTATTATGAGTGTTATGCAAAGGGCCCCGGGTACATTCATTTCACCAGTCCGGACACGCTGGATAACCGCTATTTTCACGAGGATATTGGCATGGGGCTAGTGATGTTCTGTTCTCTCGGTAGGCTGCTCGGGGTACCCACGCCAGGGTGCGAGGCTGTGGTACGCATGGGCGAGATCCTTTCGGGGAAGGATTATTTTGCCAGAGGTCTACGAACGGTGGGGGCACTGGGACTTGACGGTCTTGATCTGAACGGCCTGAAGTCCTTTCTCAAAACGGGCGAAAGGCCGAACGCCTAACGATCGTTTTACTCTACCCTCTGGGGTTCTTCCTGTAGCCCTGTAGTCTAAATTAAAAGAGCAAAAGAAATTCTAATCATCGAGAATGAAAATGAGAACAGAGGATTATATCAGGCTTGAAGACGAATACGGCGCCCACAACTACAAGCCCCTCGACGTGGTTCTGAGCAGGGGGCAGGGGGTTTGGGTCTGGGATGTGGAAGGGAAAAAATATCTCGACTGCCTCGCCTCTTACTCGGCGGTGAATCAGGGGCACTGTCATCCCAAAATCATGCAAACCATGATCGAACAGTGTCAGAAGCTCACCTTGACCTCCCGAGCCTTTCGAAACGATCAGCTGGGCCACCTCTACGAGGAGCTATGCAACCTCACCAACTCCCACAAGGTCCTTCCCATGAACAGCGGCGCCGAGGCGGTGGAAACCGTGATCAAGGCGGTGCGGAAGTGGGGCTACAAGGTGAAAGGGGTGCCCAAGGATCAGGCCGAGATCATTGCCTGCGAGAACAACTTTCACGGCCGCACCATCACCCTGGTGGGATTCAGCACGGAAGAGCACTACCGCGAGGGTTTCGGCCCCTTCACGCCCGGGTTCAAAATCGTCCCTTTCGGTGATGCCGAAGCCCTGGAATCGGCTATCACACCGAATACGGTGGGTTTCCTCGTAGAACCGATTCAAGGGGAGGCGGGGATCATCATCCCGCCCGATGGGTACTTGAGAAAAGCCAAGTCCATCTGCGAGAAGAACCAGGTGGTCCTTATCTTGGACGAGATTCAGACCGGTCTGGGCCGCACCGGCAAGCTCCTGGCGGAGCAGCACGAAGGTATCGAGGCGGACATCAGCCTGATCGGCAAAGCCCTTTCCGGTGGCTTTTACCCCATATCTGCAGTCCTGTCCAACACGGAAATCCTGGGGGTGCTTCGGCCGGGAGAGCACGGCAGCACCTTCGGAGGTAATCCACTCGCCTGTGCCGTGGCTAGAACCGCTCTCAGAGTGCTCATCGAAGAGGGGATGATCGAGAATTCCGCGGCCATGGGTGCCTATTTCCTGGGTGAGCTGAAGAAAATCAGGAGTCCTCTCATCAAGGAAGTCCGCGGTAGGGGCCTGATGGTCGGCGTGGAGCTTTTTCCGGAAGCGGGAGGGGCCCGTGCTTACTGCGAGAAACTCATGAGTTTTGGGGTCCTCTGCAAGGAAACCCATGATCATGTTATCCGCTTTGCTCCGCCCCTCGTTATTACGATGGAAGAAATCGATTGGGCCCTCCAAGGGATCGAAGATGCATTGAAATAGGTCTCATGAGGTAGATGTCAGCAGAAGAGACGGATCCTCTTGAAAAACTGGAACTGAGGAGATAAGTCAGAGGACAGCCTATTTCACAGTATGAGAAAGGTTCATTAACAAAAGAGGCATGGCGCGGGAGGATCAATGAAAATATTGGATTATGCGGATGTATGTATCATTGGTGGCGGGCTGGTAGGGACCAATATTGCCTATCGCCTGTCCAAAGAAAAGAAGAAGGTCATTCTCCTTGAGAAAAAGTTCTTGACTGCAGGAGCCTCGGGGTCTGCCTGCCGAAAGGCCTCTCTTTCTTGGATGGTAAAGTCAGGCCCATTGCGGCCGATGGATTCATCGGGACCAGACAGGAGTTCAGGGTGGGGCATTCTGAATGATTGACTCGGGCAAACACAGGCCTAAACAGGTGCAAGACCCGGGGAACCTCAAGCGACAGGTGAGCGAAGCCGTCGATCGTCTCTCCGAACCTTTGATTTCGCTGAGCCGACAAATCCACAACACCCCGGAGTTGAGCCTTGCCGAATATGAAGCCGTCAGGTTGATTGCCCGGATGATGCAGCAGGCCGGTTTTGAGCTGGTGCACCGGGTTGCCGGTCTCGAGACCGCCTTTCACGCCATCCATCCGGCCAGGTCACACGGCCCGGCCATAGCGTTTCTGGCCGAGTACGATGCCCTGCCCGGCATCGGGCACGCGTGCGGCCACAACATCATCGCCGGCATGGCCGTGGGCGCGACACTGGCGGTGGGGACTTTGAAGGATAGGCTTTCCGGGACCGTGCAACTCATCGGCTGCCCTGCCGAGGAGAAAGAAGGCGGCAAGATCATCATGGTTGAAAAGGGGGTGTTCGACGGTCTCGATGTGGTCATGATGATTCACCCGGACAGCAAGAATGCCGGGTCGAAGAATTATCTCACCCTTGTCCCACTGGAAATCACATTCAAGGGGAAGGCCTCTCATGCGTCGGCGGCGCCCGAGCTGGGGGTGAATGCGCTGAGTGCGGTCATCCAGACCTTCAACAGCATCAATGCGCTCCGGGAGCACCTGACACCCGAGGCATCGATTCACGGGATCATCAGCCAGGGAGGGGAGCGGACAAACATTATCCCTGAATTGGCCCAGTGTCGATTCTCCATAAGAGCCCCCGGCGTGGCCTACCGGGACGAGCTCGTGACGAAGGTAAAAAACTGTGCCAAGGGCGCCGCGCTGGCGACAGGCTGCGAGGTGAGCTTTGGCTATTTTGACCGGGTTTACGAACCCATGCGGCTCAACCCCCCCCTGGAACAGGCTTTTCTGGACAACCTCGAGTCACTCGGTCTCGAAGTCAGCAGAACGATCGAGCAGAGCAGGGGGTCGACCGACGCGGCAAACGTGAGCCAGATTGCTCCCACGCTGCACGGGAGCGTGGCCATCGTCCCGCAGGAAATAAAGTCTCACACCGCGGAATTTGCGGAGGCATCGTTCTCCGGCACGGGCATGCAGGCCATGATACACGGGGCCAAGGCCCTGGCAATGACCGCCGTTGACGTTTTCTGTTCGGAAGAGTTGCAGAAAGAGATCAAGCAGTGTTTCCAGACCGCGAAGGGAGGTGGTGAAACTTAAGAAGCTTTAAGGCATATATTCAAAACGAGTGACCCTCTGGTACAATCTCTTCCCTGCGAGGAAAAAAGGTTAAGGAGGTTGATTATGAGAAAGAAACGTATGAAGGCAGTTCTTTTAACCGGATTCTTTTTAGTGCTTTGTTCCCTTGTGATTGACTTGAGTTTTGCCAGAAGCCAATCTCCCAAATACGGTGGAACCTTCAAAGTGGCACTTGATGCCGAGCTCCCCACCCTCGATACGATGATGACTTCAACTGATCACCCCTATGACGTAGGCGGGCATGTATTCGAGAACCTCATTCAATATATCACAGACGATGGTAAATTGTCGCCAGAACTAGCGGACAGTTGGACCGTTTCAAAAGACAACCTAAAATTCACATTCAAGTTAAGACAAGGCGTGCGGTTTCACAACGGATCTGAAATGACTTCAGAAGACGTTCTCGCGTCTGTCGACCGATGGCTGCAGTATGGAGCTCGTGGGGGTATCGCGCGACCATACGTAGATCGCCTTTCTAATCCTGACAAATATACGTTTGAAATTTACCTTAAGGAACCATATGCTCCTTTACTCTCGTTGCTTGGTTTTGGAAATGGTGGTCCCGTCATTCTTCCCGGCGCGATCGCCCGCGCTGCAGGTCGCGAAATGGTGGCGCCGGACAATTATATTGGGACTGGTCCATATAAGTTCGGGAAGTGGGTTCAAGGGGAGTATGTCAGGCTTGACCGCTGGGACAAATATGTCCCTCGTAAAGAACCTGCCAACGGCCGAGCCGGAAAGAAAATCGCCTACTTCGATACCTTAGAGTTTCACATTGTCACGGAAGTAGCCGCACGGGTAAACGGTATTAAGGCCGGGCAATATCATTATGCATTTAATCTACCAACCGATCTGTACCAATCCCTGGTCAAGGACCCAAAGATTCGCGTAGTCAAATTAGAGCCAACCTATTGGTGCGGATTAAACTTCAATACCAAACAAGGGCTATGCGCCAACCAGGGCCTGCGGCAAGCAATCCTGGCGGTTCTAAACATGGATGAGATATTAGCCGCTGCTTTTGGAGATCTGGGCGTAGCTCAGGGGTCGATCTTCCCGAAAAGCACGCCCTGGTATACAGAGGCCGCGTTGAATAAGTATAATCAGAAAAATCCGAAGTTGGCTATACAGTTGGCCCAAAAGGCCGGTTACAAAGGAGAAAAGATCCGAATGCTAGTGGGCAATCTATGGCCAGCCTATGAGTTAAGTCAAGTAATTGCTAAGCAATTGAAGGATGCAGGCTTCAATGTTGACTTTCAGGTATATGATTGGGCTGGTGTGGTTGCTAATCGGAAGGAGCCGGATAAGTGGGAGATGTTTACAACCTATGCTAGCGCAGTTTATTATGACCCTGGCATATCCTATTGGTTAAGTCCCACGTATCCTGGATGGTGGGATACACCGGAAAAGCTGGCGATTCTGAAAGATTTTGTTTCAACGACGGACTATAAAACTCGGCTTAAGAATTGGTCCGGCTTCCAAGAGATCTTTTACACCCAGGTCCCCATCATCAAATTAGGAGACTACTATACTCTCCACATGGCGGCTACGGAGACCTATATAAAAGGCTTAGGTACGAGTACACATTCAATTCATACTTTCATATACGCATGGAACATGTGGTTGCCTTAGACTTGGTTTTGCGTGGAGGCTCCCCTGAATTCATCCCGGGAGCCTCTAAACCAAACATAGGAGATTAAACGACCAAGCCGTAAAGGGAATATTACTTATGACTGAGTTTATTATCCGTCGCTTTTTGATCATGGTACCGGTCATGCTGATGGCCGGTATCATATGCTTTTTGCTGATCCATCTTATTCCTGGGACCCCTGCCGAATTGATGCTTGGTGTTAACGCCGATGCGGCTTCTATAGAGGCTTTGACGAAGAAGATGGGATACGACCAACCCCTATACATCCAATGTTTCAAATGGCTGCAAATGGTTCTGAAGCTTGATTTTGGCCGTTCGATCTATTCTCAACAACCCGTCATCTCCCTCATCGCCCACCGCGCGGAAGCGAGCATTCTCATCGCCTGCGGAGCGACCATCTTATTTTCGTTTTTCGGAATTTTGGTTGGAATTATTTCCGCGGTAAACCGCAACAGTTGGCTTGACCAGATTTCTATGACTCTGTCGCTGACCTTTGCCTCGATGCCCAGCTTCTGGATCGGTCTGAACCTTATGTTAATCTTTGCGGCAACGTTGCGCTGGCTGCCCAGTTCAGGGTATCCAGGAGTCATTGAGAGCGGACATATCAGTAATCTTCAGTATCTCATCTTACCCTGTCTTACTATTGCCATCCCATCGACCGGCCTTATCGCCCGACTAACCAGATCCTTTTTCATCGATATTCTATCAATGGAATACATCAACACAGCAAGATCCAAGGGTCTCAAGGAGAGTGTGGTCCTCATAAAACATGCGCTCAGAAACGCTCTCATCCCGGTGGTTGCGGTTATTGGGTCCTATTTTGCGGAGATTGTTTCATTATCGGTGGTCATAGAGACTGTCTTTAACGTACCGGGCGTTGGTAGGCTTGTGGTGGAGTCCATTCTTCAAAGGGACTACCCCACTCTGCAAGCCCTTCTCATGCTTATTGCAGGGCTTTATGTGTTCATCAACTTTCTTTGTGATATCATCTATGCGATTTTGGATCCCCGAATCCAATATGATTAGGAGGCAAGGATCTTGAGGAAATTCCTGAAACTCGCCCGAAGGAGACCGATTACAATTTGGGCGCTGGTTGTCTTGGCGGTCATGCTTTTCTTGACAATTCTCGGCCCGGTTACGGCCCCTTATGATCCCAACAAAATGCAGGCCAAGAATCGCTTGCAGCCACCCAATATTAAGAATTGGTTCGGTACGGATCATTTCGGGAGAGATATGCTGAGCCGCATCATGGTTGCAACGCGCCTCACATTGGGCACATCGCTTTGCATACTGATCATCATCTCTTTCTTTGGAATTGCGATCGGCAGCATCTCAGGCTATTACCCCCCCGCAGGAGCGATTCTCATGCGTATCGTGGATGCCACGATGCCATTTCCAAGCATGCTTATTGCCCTCTTTTTAGCGTCTATTATGGGACCGGGATTCATGACGGTCATGATTGCCGTTGCCGCGGTTTACGCCCCCAGGCTTGCAAGACTGGTCCACGGAATCACCTTGACAATCGCTACCAACACCTACGTATCCGCAGCCAAAGCAGTAGGTGTCGGAGAGTTTCGCATCCTCACGCGGTATGTCATTTTGAATGCTGTGTCCCCGATCATTGTCCAATGTAGTTTTCAGCTGGCCCATATTATTTTGATACTGGCGATACTTGATTTCCTTGGGGTAGGTTTCCCTCCTGATGTGCCGTCTTGGGGGAACATGATTGCCACATCGCGCATTTACATAACGCGAGCTCCGTGGCTCTTGATCTTTCCTGGTGTGGTGATTTCGCTGGCAGTGATCTCCATCAACATCGTTGGAGATACGCTGCGGGACGCGTTCGATCCTCATGCCCAGTAGCACATTCACCAGGCGTGATATTGTTCAGGAAAAAGTAATTTCATATATGACGGAGCGATAGTGTACGATCTTGTCTTGAAAAATGGAAAACTAATTGATGGAACCGGTGCCCGCTGGTTTCCAGGTGACCTGGGAATAGTTAATGGCAGGATTAAGAAAATTGGCACATTAGAAGAAGAATCAAAAAGGACTCTGGATATAAGCAACCATGTGGTTTGTCCTGGTTTCATTGACATTCACTCGCACTCTGATATTACCTGTCTGATTGATCCCAGAAGTAGAAGTAAGGTCATGTTGGTGGTGTTTGATCCCTTGGTTATTCAGGATCTCGCAACTTATGAAGAACCGGCACAATTTCCTTTAGGTATAAAATACGTTATTGTCAACGGGGTCGTGGTCGTTTCAGAGGGACGGCATACCGACGCGACACCGGGGAAACTTCTAAAGCACAGTTGAATGCGGTTCATTTGTCAGATTGCGTAGCTATTTGGGAAGTACCTTTACGGAGATGAGGGGACATGCCACTCCTTGATGTCAGAGATCTTAAAACGTATTTCTATACTGAGGACGGTGTCGTTCGCGCCGTCGATGGAGTTACCTTCTCCATAGAGCCGGAAAAAACCCTCGGCGTGGTTGGAGAGAGTGGTTGCGGCAAATCGGTCACCGCCAGGGCGATCATGGGACTGGTGAAATCACCGCCCGGCAGAATCGAAAGCGGAGAAATTCTTTTCCAACGAGACGGTCGCATCATCGATCTGGCAAAACTAAACCCCAAGGGTGAAGAGATGCGACGTATCCGCGGAAATGAGATTGCCATGATCTTCCAGGAACCGATGACCTCTTTGAACCCGGTATATACCATCGGCAACCAGATCATGGAGGCCATCATTCTTCACCAGCACTTATCAAAGAAAGGGGCAAAAAGGAAAGCCATCGACGTCCTCGAATCCGTTGGAATACCATCCCCTGATCGGCGGGTCGACGAATACCCGCACCAGCTTTCAGGTGGCATGCGCCAGCGTGCGATGATCGCAATGGCTTTGTCCTGTCGGCCGAGCCTTTTGATTGCCGACGAACCGACAACAGCTCTAGATGTGACCATACAGGCACAGGTGCTGGATTTGATGAACGACCTTCGCACCGAATTGAAGGCGGCGATTATGTTCATTACGCACGATCTTGGGGTAATCGCGCATATGGCCGAGAATGTGATCATTATGTATCTTGGCAGAATCGTGGAAAGCGCACCGGTCGGCGAAATCTTCGATAACCCCAGGCATCCCTACACGATAGGACTCCTCAATTCGATTCCGTCCTTCACTGATTCGAGAGAGAAGCGGCTTGTCCCTATCGAAGGAATCGTCCCGGATCCCATTGGTCCGCCACGGGGGTGTGGGTTTGAGCCCAGATGTCCTCATGCGAAAGAATTATGTAAAAGTCAGATCCCTGAACTCAAGGCTATAGTGCAGGCACATCTGGCTGCATGTTGGCTCTATCATTGACAAGGAGTAATGATGTGCTTTCCCATAATGTACTGCTCGAAGTCAGAAACCTGAAGAAATACTTTCCGGTGCGGAAAGGGATCCTCAAGCACACAGTAGGCCATGTGAAGGCTGTGGACGATATTGACATGTACATCAAAACGGGCGAGACGCTGGGATTGGTCGGTGAGAGTGGATGTGGCAAGACGACTACCGGTTGGACGATCCTCCGAATGATTAAGCCAACAGCAGGGGAGGTCATTTTTCGCAGCAAAAAGATGGCTCATTCCGGTGATGAATTCAAAGAGATCAATGTGGCCGCCGCCTCGCGCAGGCAGCTGCGCATTCTCCGTCGAGAGATGCAGATAATCTTTCAGGATCCTTACTCATCATTGAACCCTCGAATGACGGTAGGGAAGATTGTCGGGGAACCCTTGCTGGTACATGGTGTTACCCATGGGTCGGAATTGGAGGACCGATCCCGCAAGCTGCTGCGTGCCGTGGGTCTTAAGGCGGATCATATGAAGCGCTACCCTCATGAATTTTCAGGGGGACAGCGCCAGCGGATCATGATCGCTCGGGCACTTTCTCTTGACCCGCAGTTCATCGTCGCTGATGAGCCGATCTCTGCCCTTGACGTCTCAATTCAGGCACAGGTGATTAACCTTCTCATCGACTTGCAGAAAGCACTTCGTTTGACCTATCTGTTTATTGCCCATGATCTTTCTGTAGTCAGGCACATTAGCAGCCGTGTGGCCGTGATGTATTTGGGGAAAATTGTTGAGCTGGCCGAAACCGATGAATTATTCTTGAACCCAAAACACCCCTATACGGAGGCTTTGATGTCGGCGGTCCCGGTGCCAAACCCTCATTACAAGGGAAGTCGAATCCGGCTTCATGGTGATGTGCCGACGCCTCTGAACCCGCCATCTGGGTGCTACTTTCATCCCCGCTGCCGCTATGCGAGGGAGGCATGCAAGAACGAGATTCCAGCTTATAGAGAGGTTGATAAAGAGCATTTCGTAATGTGTCATTTCGCCGACTCCCTGAGCCTTCAACCTGTTTGGACCGGCTGACCTCGTTTAGGCCTGTTCCCCTATGAAACTGCATGACGTTGCCGAGCGCCTGAAACATCTTCCCTTTTATCTTCACCCGACGATCGATGCCGTCGTTTCCGAAGCCATAAAGGGAGGGAGGGACATCATCGATGTGAGCACCCGGGATCCCGAGTTCCCCGCACCCGCCCACCTGGTCGGAAAGATGCAGGAGGCGTGTAAGGAACTTATTTTGCCGTTGAGAGCGGAGGCGATTTTCCTGGAGCCTCCTCGCAGAGGCTGTAAGGTAACATGCGACGGGAATTCGAAAAATGGGTTGAGATAGACCTTGACAAAACAGCTTACAACGTCCGCGAAATCAAAAGTCCCTTGAAGCCCAGGACGATGTTCATGGCGGTGGTCAAGGCGGACGCCTATGGTCACGGGTTGAGTGAAGTCAGCCGTGTCGCCCTCCGGAATGGCGCGGGAGGATCAAGGAAGATATTGGATTATGCGGATGTCTGTATCATTGGTGGCGGCTTGGTAGGATCCAATATTGCCTATCGCCTTTCCAAAGAAAAAAAAGAAGGTTATTCTTCTCGAAAAGAAATTCTTGACTGCAGGAGCCTCGGGGTCGACGTTTGGCCTTATTGGGTTTCAGTGGTTCAAATACGATACAGGCATGCCCCCATTATTTCTCGATTATCTCAGAGAAACCCATGAAATGCATAAGGGACTGACCCAGGAGATCGGGAGCAATTTTGAATACAAGATCGAAGGAAGTATTGTCGTGATTGAGGCGGAGGCGGAACTGAAACAGAGAGAAGAACTGGTCAGGCTTTTTGAAAAGAATGACCTTGATATCTTTTTACTCAATAAGGAGGAGACCTTAAGAAAGGAGCCCGTTGTAAATCCTCATATCCTTGGGTCCACATTTTGCCCTTATGAGGTGATCTTGACTCCCGTTGTCGGACAGATCACAACGGATTTGATCACGAAAGGCAGGTCAAAGTTGGCAATCCATGACTATCGTCTTTCAAGATATGAAAAAGAAGTGAGTCCGTAGAATCCACGGATGGGACATCCATCGGATCATCAAGAACCGAAGAGGACCACTGAAACATAAGGAGCCAAGAAGAGTGAAAATATTGGTGTTGGGATGCGGGATTCAGGGGAAGGCCATCTTATACGATTTGTCAAAAAGCAAGGAAGTCAAAGAAGTGATTTGCGCAGACTCTAACCCTGAGAACCTTGGGACCTTCAGAGAGTTTTTGGATATGAAAAAGATCAAAGTGGTCAAGGTCGATGCCTCCGATGAAAGTGCCTTGACCTACCTCATGAGGCAAGCGGTGGATGTGGTCATCGAGGTCCTCCCACCCCAGTTCATGAAAAAAGTCTTTGAGGCGGCAATTGAAGCAGGGGTTCATGTTGTGAATACGATGTATGGTTATGGGGTGCGCCATCTTCACGAGGCTGCAATCCAGAAGGGTATTTCAATGATGCCGGAATGTGGCCTCGACCCAGGAATCGATCTCGTGATCTACGGTCACGGAGTCAAGGAATTCGACGAGATTCATGTCTTGAATTCTTACTGCGGCGGTTTACCGGAGAGGAGTGCCTGCGATAATCCTCTGAATTACAAGATCAGCTGGAACTGGCACGCTGTCTTGCTATCGCAGAAGCGGGGGGCCGTGTTTCTCAAGGACGGCAGGAAGGTGACCGTTCCCCCTTCCCGGCAGCACGACAACAAGATGATCCACGAAATCGATTATCCGGGGTTGGGTAGGCTGGAGGCCTTCCCGAACGGCAATGCTGTCTTTTTCACGGACCTTCTTGGGATTACGAAAACATTGAAGGAAACAGGCAGATATAGCCTCCGCTGGCCGGGGTGGTGCGCCTTTTGGCGGCCCCTAGTGAAGTTGAATTTCTTGAGTGATGAGCCTTTACCCGGGTTACCCTGTGAAATTTCTCCCCACCAATGGATGGTGAAGCTGATGGAGCCTCAACTCCAATATAAACCAAACGAGAAGGATTTGGCCGTGATGCGAAATGTCTTAGCGGGAGTAAAAGATGGTAAGAAAAAGAGAATGACCTGTGACATTTTGATTGAAAGAGATCTAAAAACGGGGTTATTCGCCATGAGCTTAGGGGTAGGTTACGCTGCCAGCATCACTGCTCAAATGATCGGAAAAGGAGAAATCCAAAAGAGGGGAATTCTCTCTCCAGTGACTGACATCCCTTACGATGCTTTTATGAAGGGTCTCATGGAACGGGGGATTAAGATCGAAGAAAAGATAGAGACGGGAGGGGCGTAATCACTTAAATCGAGAAAAGGAGCGTAGAACCACGGATAAGAATAAGAGAAGAGAGGGAGAGAGTTTGAATCGCAGGGAATTCCTAAACGCAGATAAGTTTTTGACTGATGACTGGGAACAAACAAAACATTTTAAAACACAGGGCGCTCTTCAGGATGGCCCGCCCAAATTATACGCAGAGCTTGGAAAGATCGTCGCTGGAGAAAAACCGGGAAGGGAGAAAGAACGAGAACGGATTCTTGCGATTAACATTGGATTGGCCCTGAACGATATCATCGTCGCCAATCATGTCTACGAGCTGGCAAAGAAGAAAAAGAGCCACACCAAACTAACCCTGATTCCGTGGGATATTTTTCAAGCGAGACTCGCGTTCCGCCTAACCATTTTCTGAGAGGAGGAGTTTAGACATGGATTCTATTCTCATCATTGGTTCCGCGGGAAGTGTCGCCCATGACATGATGTATCTGATTGCCGCCATGGGACGTCCCATCAAGGTTGTAGGGACGGATGTTGATGAAAAAAGGGGGAGATTTGAAATCGAAGAGAGCCTCCAGATAGCGCATTACCTGGGCTACTATCCAGACCTCAGCTTTACCAGCATGGACCTCTTTAAGATCGAAGAAACAGCCGAGACGCTCAGAAAGATAAACCCCAAGGTGATCTGTAACCTGGCCAGCTTGGGTTCATGGTGGGTTACGCGGCTCTTGCCGGATGAGGAGTACAAGAAGATCGGCCCCGTCGGCCCTTGGCTTCCCAATCATCTCACCCTTGCCTATAAATTGATGCGGGCTGTCCAGATCAGCGGGATTGATGCAAAAGTAGTCAATGGAGCTTTTCCGGATGCGACCAATGTGGTCTTGGGGAAGGTGGGCTTGGCACCCACCTGTGGAGGAGGCAACATGGATATCGCCATCCATAGGCTGAAACGACTCGTTGCCCGGGATTTGGGAGTGCCGTTCCAGAGCGTCACGATCTATGCCGTAGGCCACCATGGCACGCACTACACAAAGAAAATGGACGGCCCCTTCTGGGTGAGGATCATTGTCGATGGCGAAGACACAACGAATAAATATCCCAACCAGAAGCTGACGGAAATGTACCACAGGGAAGGATATGCGGCCTCGATTCAACTGCGAAGCGCTCTGGTAGACCAGATGAGAACGGCAGGAAGCTTTCTCAGCAATGTCCTTTCCCTCTATTATGACACCCAAAGAACTCATGTGTGTGTGCCGGGTCCCAACGGTCTGCCTGGAGGGTATCCCACTAGGCTATCTGCAAAAGGAGCGGAAGTGGTCCTTCCCGGGATTACCCTCGAGGAGGCAATCCGAATAAACGAGGAAGGGGCGAAGATCGATGGGATTGAAAAGATAAAGGAAGACGGCACGGTCGTCTTCCTCGACCGGAATGTGGAATATATGCGCGAGGTCGTTGGCTATCACTGCAAGGAACTCAGGCTCGAGGAGACCGAAGAGCGGGCCAAAGAACTCAACCGAGGCCTGAAAAAACTATACGAAAAGTATAGAGTAGTCATCGATGGAGTTCAAAGGCCTGTCGGAAGATCTTTTAACCCACGGCTACGTCGTCCGTATAAATGCAAGGGGCCTTTCCATGTTTCCCTTAATATGGACAGGAGACAGGATAACGGTAAGCCCTAAGAAGAACATAAACCCGTCAGACATTATTGTATTTACGAGAGAAAGCCAAATGGTGTGCCACACGATTGTGAGGGTGTTTGAGAAGAACGGGATCAAGTATTACCAGACACGAGGGAATTCATCCATCGGCTTAGATGAACCGGTTACTTCGGAGCAGATTCTTGGAAAGGTAATAAGGATCGAGAGAGGAAGTATGCCTTTTTTAAGGAGGATTTTGATCTTCATATCCCCTGCCCTGCGAGTGGGCCGTTTGAATGCCATTGTCATTTCTGCACTGATAAGGGTTAGAAATCGCCTCCCGTAAAGAAGATAAGAGACAGATGTACCTCTTTTAAGGGGTTAGGATAGCTGCCATAAACCCTCTATTTCCGACACCTCAAAAAGGCGAGGATTTGATTTCCATATATTCACATAGGACGTATGATTTTTATCAGTAATCCTTGGCTCAAGATGTCATCGTCGGGCAACGACTTGTAGGTGCAAGTGCGCCACGAGGCTGCACAAGAGATGAGGGTAGGTCCCTCGGAGTCGGCTTACAGGAACAGGCTCCAAACCGCCTCAAGCTGCATGGGTTAAGAACCCGTGTGGTGAGCGTTGAAGGAAAAGGCACGGCTAAGACTGTGTCAGGTGAGGTTCAGGGAGACGAGCGCAAGCGAACCACTGATGAGGTGTCGAAAACAATTAACGACGACGTCGAAACTGGAGGCTTACACTACTCCAGGAGGAGTCCAGGGGAAACCTGTTTACTGCCTGGGCGGTGTCCGGCATGGAGGTGGCGTGACCCTGATCCAGGCTCTTGTGTGGAACGTGGGAACCTGTCGTTCCGATGGTAAGGGAGAAACCCAAAGTGGGGAAGCGCGGTGGGGTCAGGCTTGCAATGTTGCAATTCGCCCGAATTGATTCCGTCGAAATTGCAACATTGCAAGCCTGACCCGGAAGATCTTTGCCTTGCAAGCCTGACCCGGAAGATCTTTGCCTGGTATGTCTGTCGAGTTTTAGAAGAATAATGCCGAAGATGGATGTCATCCGCCAGCCGGGAGTATTCTGCTTTCCAAGAAGCCCCGTACCCCAGTCCCATTTGAGAAGGAGGGGCGGACTCAATCGTGTTTAGCGGTTTTGCAGCAGTCTTTCCTAACGGGTTGACATTGTTTGAGGTGCTGTGTAGAATCGATGATGAGACGGAATCAGGAGAGGGAGGCGGTGCGACCTCTTTATATTGAATCGGCGCAGCAGGCGCCTCGCGGAGAGAAAGGTGTGTCTTGTCGTTGAAAGTGATGCTGGCCGGATGACTGGCAGGTTGGGGTGGCGTCACTTTGTCGGGGAGGATCGCTGTATTTTGAGTTTCGTAATACAGCGTTATCGCTATTGATGCCTGTTCTTGTTGCGCCGTTGTTTGCTTCTTTTCCTGTAATTTAAGGGTAAACCGGGGCAGGCTGTTTTTATCTATGTGAGGAAAATGATATTTCCGGCAAAAGTCCAGATAATATTGCAGCCATTTTTTGTACACCCCGTGCAAGCTCTTTTGAATGGTCTTGTTTCGTAAATGTTCTCCAAATTTGGTCTGTTGAGCAGAAGGGATAGCCAGCATGGGGAACCCTCCATCTTCTTCATAATCTTTATTTTGACATGATATACGGAAAGAGAAAAATAAATGGTTGTGGAAAAATTCTCAAGAGAGTAGTATTATTTTATAATACTTACAAAGGGATAGGGGAAACCGGCAGTCCGCGAGTGCAAAGACAACAGATAAATGGTCCTTGCATAGATCCCTGAAGATTCCCGTGGGGGGTGGAGTTATACGGAAGCTTTAGAATAACTTGTTCTCGGCGACTGCGTCGCCGAGAATCGCGGCGCTGACTTCGTCCAGTGCCTTGTCCCGGCGCCTTGCGCCAGAACAAGGCACTGGACCGGACAGCGGGAGCCGCACAACCAAGCT